>Ga0210069_1000034_pt1 | contig 24428 bp, 22 predicted proteins | sample RushSE_TuleB_D2_FD_185568 | JGI IMG/M metagenome (GOLD analysis project Ga0210069, IMG submission 185568) | Wetland microbial communities from San Francisco Bay, California, USA, that impact long-term carbon sequestration - RushSE_TuleB_D2... | ecosystem: Environmental > Aquatic > Marine >... | reverse complement strand
TCCCCGTTTTCGCGGCTGCCTCGACCACGCCCCTGGCCAGGGTATCGCAACGCAAGATGCCGCCGAAGATGTTGACCAGAATCCCCTTCACGTTCTTGTCCGAAAGAATGATGCGGAAGCCGTTTTCCACCATCTCGGCGCTGGCCCCGCCGCCGACATCCAAAAAATTGGCGGGCTCGGCCCCGGCGAGCTTGATGATGTCCATCGTCGCCATGGCCAGCCCCGCGCCGTTCACCATGTTGCCGACGTTGCCGTCGAGGTTGATGTAGTTCAGGTTGAACTTGGAGGCCTCGACCTCGAGCGGGTCTTCCTCCTCGAGATCGCGGAACTCGAGGACATCTTTGTGGCGGAAGAGCGCGTTGTCGTCTAAGTTGACCTTGGCGTCGAGCGCGATGACCGCCTCCTCGGCCGTGATGACGAGCGGGTTGATCTCCACCAGCGAGCAGTCATACTCCACGAACAGCCGGTAGAGGTTCTGGATCATGGGCGTGAAGCTCTTGACTGCCGCCGGCGGCAGGTTGAGCCCGAAGGCCAGCTGCCGGCAGTGGTAACCTTGAAGGCCGAGCAGCGGGTCGACGAAGACCTTAATGATCTTCTCCGGGGTCTTGGCGGCCACCTCCTCGATGTCCATTCCGCCGGCCTCGCTCGCCATAAGGACGATCTTGGCCGACGCCCGGTCGGGGATGATGCTGAGGTAGAGCTCTTTTTTGATATTCAGCCCCTGCTCCACCAGCACTTTGCGCACCATCCGGCCCTCGGGGCCCGTCTGGTGGGTGACCAACGTCATGCCGAGGATCTGGCCGGCCACCGTATTCACTTCGTCGGCCGAGCGGGCGAGTTTGACCCCTCCGCCCTTGCCCCGGCCGCCGGCGTGGATCTGGGCCTTGACCACCACGGGCCAGCCCCCGAGTCCGGCGGCGACCTTCCGGGCTTCCTCGACACTGAAGGCCGCCCCGCCGGCAGGGATGGGGATTTTGTACTTCTTGAAAAGCTCTTTCGCCTGGTATTCGTGAATTTTCATGATTCACCCGTCTCGAACGTATGGAACGTTAAGAGAGTTTGAAACGTACAACCGTTAGGATTTCCGAGGGTTTTAAACATGCTCGGCCATCTCAAAGATCCTAACGACCCCATTTTTTTCTATCCCCAACGTCTTTTTTCAGCCAACGACCGCCAGCACGTCGCCCTTCTTCACCGAGTCTCCGCTGCTGAAGTTGAGGGCTTTCACCGTGCCGTTGGCGGGCGACGGCAGAGCGTTTTCCATCTTCATGGCCTCGAGCACGACGAGCGTTTCGCCCTCGCTCACCTTGTCCCCGACGTTCTTGAGGTACTTCACGATCATGCCGGGCATGGGCGCCGACAGGTGGGTGCCCTTGGCGGCGGCTTGGGGCGCCGCGGCCTTGGGGGCCTCCGGCGCCGGTGCAGGCACTGCCGGGGCAGCGGGTGCGGCGGGAGCCTGGGTCGGCGCAGCCGCCGGAACGGCCATCGGCCGCGTGTAATTCACCATCGGCGCCCCGCCGACCGCATCCACCCCGACCTCGAAGTAGTCGCCGTCGACGAACACGTTGAACTTGCGCAGGTTATCGCTCGGGGCGGGGGCCTTTTTCTGGGGCTTCTCGACGAGCAGCCCGGCCTTGGCTTTAGCGACCAATTCATCCTGCTTGCGGACCTGCTCCATGGTGATGGGCTTGGTATCGGCGGGAGGCGCCTCCTTGCCGTACTTCCACTTGAGGAACTTCAGGCCGGTGACCGGGTAGAGCGCGTAGATCAGGACATCGTCGATGTCCTTGGCCAGGCCTTTGGTCGCTTCCTTGGCCTTCTCCAGCTCGGGCTCGAGCACGGATGCCGCGCGGGCGGTGATGGGCTTCTCCCCGCGGGCGTAGCCTTTGAGGGCTTTCTTCTGCACCTCCGCGTTGATGGGCACCGCCGTCTTGCCGTAGAGGCCGTAGCACAGGTCCTTGACCTGTTCGGTGATCCTCTTGTAGCGCTCGTCCTTGGTGTCGGAAAGCACGTTCATGACGGTCTGCACGCCCACGATCTGGCTGGTCGGCGTCACGAGCGGGATCTGGCCGAGATCCTTGCGCACCCGCGGCAGCTCCGCGAACACGTCGTCGATCCGGTCCACCGCATCCATCTCCTTCAGCTGGTTGACCAGGTTGGAGAGCATGCCGCCCGGGGTCTGGTGCAGCAGGACGTTGATGTCGATGATCGACATCTTGGTGTCGTCCAGGAGGTGCTTGTACTTGGGCATGACTTCCTTCTCGAGCACGTCGTTGATCTTGGCAAGCAGCTTGATGTCGAACCCGATGTCGCGGTTGGTGCCGAGCAGGGTCATCACCAGGGGCTCGATGGCCGCGTGGGCGGTGCGGTAGGCGTAGGGCGCCATGACCGTGTCGATGATGTCGACCCCGGCCTCGACGGCCTTGAGCATGGAGAGCGCCGACATGCCCGAGGTGAAGTGGCTATGCAGGTGGATCGGCGGCTTGACCGCCTTCTTCAAGGCAGCGATCAGCGTGAAGGCGTCGTAGGGGGCGATGAGGCCGGCCATGTCCTTGATGCAGATGGTGTCCGCACCCATGGCCTCCAGCTCCTTGGCCTTTTTCACGTAGTAGTCGATGTTGTACACCTCGCCCCCCAAGCGCGGCTCGGTCAGGGTGTAGCAGATGCAGCCCTGGAAGTGCTTGCCGGCGGCCTTGATGGCCGGGACGACGATTTCGAAGTTGCGGTAGTCGTTCAGGGCGTCGAACGTGCGGAAGATATCCATGCCGTTCGCCGCCGCGCGCTCGACGAAGACCTTGGCCACGTCGTCGGCGTAGTTGCGGTAGCCGACCAGGTTCTGGCCGCGCAGCAGCATCGAGAAAGGCGTCTTCTTGATGTATTTCTTGAGGGTGCGGATGCGGTCCCAGGGGTCCTCGTTCAGAAAGCGGTGCATGGTGTCGAAGGTCGCCCCGCCCCACACCTCCATGGCCCAGAACCCCACCTGGTCCATCATCTCGGCCACCGGGAGCATGTCCTCGGTGCGACCGCGGGTGGCAAACAGCGACTGGTGGCCGTCGCGCAGGGAGAGGTCCTCGATCTTGAGGGGGTTCTCCGCCTTGGGCCGCTTGGGGTCGTAGTTCATCTTGTTCATCTTCACGGCGATTTCCTGGCTCATCGGTTCAATCTCCTTTTAAACTGGTTTCACGCAAAAAGCGGTCGGTTCATGCCATGCGGCCGAGGGCGCGCAGCTGCATCAGGTTGCGCAGCTGCATTTGGGTCTGGCGCCCGTTCAGGGCCCACAGCTTCGGCCCGGCCGGCGCCGCGGTCTCCGCGGCGGGAGAGGCGAGCTGCATCGCAGCCAGTTCCTCCTCCTGCATATACTGCACCACCGCGGTCAAGGCGGCGGCGATTTTCTTCTGGGTGTCGGTCATACGTTCCTCACAATCCTTTCGGCTGCGCGTCTCACGCTCGGGAGCTGAACCCTCACAGGTAGCAGGGTATATTTTTTTGCCCTCTTGCCCAAATTAGAAAGCGGGGGCCCTTCCCCCGCTTTCTACATGGGAATGTTGCCGTGCTTCTTGGGCGGCCGCAGCTCGCGCTTGGCGCACATGGCCTCCAGCGCGTCGATCAGCCGCGGCCGCGTCTCGCTCGGCAGGATGACGGCATCGATGTAGCCCCGGCTGGCGGCAACGTACGGATTGGAGAAGAGGCGCTCGTACTCCTGGATCTTCTCCTTGCGCTTGGCGGCCGGGTCGGCTGCCTCGTTGATCTCCTTGCGGTGGATGATGTTGGAAGCGCCCTCGGCGCCCATGACGGCGATCTCCGCCGTGGGCCAGGCGAAAGCCATGTCGGCCCCCAGGTCCCGCGAGCACATCGCGAGGTAGGACCCGCCGTAGTCCTTGCGGGTCACCAGCAGAAGCTTCGGCACCGTGGCTTCGGAGTAACACCACAGGAGCTTCGCCCCGTGGCGGATGATGCCGCCCCACTCCTGGTTGCTGCCCGGCAGGTAGCCCGGAACGTCGGCGATGGTGAGCAGCGGGATGTTGAAGGCGTCGCAGAAGCGGATGAAGCGGGTCGCCTTGTCCGAGGCGTTGATGTCCAGGCAACCGGCCATGTTCTTGGGCTGGTTGGCGATGATGCCGATCGTGCGGCCGTTCAGCCGCGCGAAGCACACGATCATGTTCTGGGCGAAATACTGGTGCGGCTCGAAGACGTCCCCGTGGTCGACGACGGCCCGGATCACATCCTTCATGTCGTAGGCCTTGTTCGGGTTGTCGGGGATGATGGCATCCAGCTCCGGGGCCGTGCGGCGCGGGTCGTCGCCGGTCGCGGCCACGGGAGGATCCTCCATGTTGTTCGCGGGCAGAAAGGAGAGCAGCCGCTTGATCTGCGCGATGCAGTCGCCGTCGTTCTCGCAGGCGAAGTGGGCGACCCCGCTCTTCTCGTTGTGGGCCTTGGCGCCGCCCAGGGCCTCGAAGCTGATCTCCTCGCCGGTAACGGCCTTGATGACCTCGGGGCCGGTGATGAACATGTAGCTCGTGTTCTTGACCATGAAGATGTAATCCGTCATGGCCGGGGAGTAAACCGCGCCGCCCGCCGTCGGCCCCATGATGGCCGAAATCTGGGGGATGACGCCCGAGCAGGCCGAGTTGCGGAAGAAGATCTGGCCGTAGCCGGACAGGGCGTCGACCCCTTCCTGGATGCGAGCCCCGCCGGAGTCGTTCATGCCGACGAACGGCACACCGGCCTTGAGCGCCAGGTCCATGGCCTTGCAGATTTTCTTGGCGTGCATCTCGCCCAAGCTGCCGGCCCGCGAGGTGAAGTCCTGGGAGAAGGCGAACACGGGGCGACCGTCGACCAGCCCGTGGCCGGTGACGACGCCGTCGGAGGGTATCTCCACCTTTTCCATGTCGAAGTTCACGCAGCGGTGGGAGACGAACATGTCCAGCTCCCGGAAGGTTCCGGGGTCGAAGAGCAGGTTCAGGCGCTCCCGCGCCGTGAGTTTGCCTTTTTCCTTGTGCTGGGCCACGGCCTTGTCGCCGCCCATCTTGAGCAGCCTGGCTTCGCGGGCCTTCAGGTCCTTGATCTTGTCATCGACGATGCCCATACCATCTTTTTCCTTTCCTGGATGACTTCGCACCGCGGCCGTCTTCTGAGCCGCGCGGCAATCCTGGCCGCGGGGGCGCACGTGGGTGGTCCGCCCGCCCCTGGATTGGCACGCCTCGATCACGGCGCTTGTGGCAAAGCCACTTGTGAAGGTGTTACCGCTTGTTGACGCGGGTGAACCGCTGTTTAAAAAATCCGCCGCAGGCGTATCCGCTACCGACCACGGGGATGGCTAAAAGATTGAATCTTTTCTATGTTTACAAATTATTGTCAAGAGAAAAAAGCAGCTTGTCGGCGGCAGCGGTCGGTGCGAGCAGGCCGCGTTCCACCTCGCGCAGGATGTGGGCAAGGTGTTTCTTGACTTCCGGATGGCGTGCGAACCGCCCCTTGAGCCCCTCGTCGACGAGAGACCACATCCAGGCAACGGCCTGCTGCCGGCGCTTTTCCTCGAGCTCTCCGGACTGCAAAAACACTTTGCGGTGCGTGAGGACCGTCTGCCAGATCTCATCGATGCCGCTCGTCTCCAAGGCGCTGCAGGTGAGCACCGGCGGGTTCCACCGGGGGGATGACGGCTGCAGGAGGTGCAGCGCCAGTTCGTAAATCTTGGCCGCCTTCCTGGCCGCGCCCCGGTTGTCACCGTCGGCCTTGTTGACGGCGAGCGCGTCGGCCAACTCCAGGATGCCTTTTTTAAGGCCCTGGAGCTCGTCGCCGGCCCCCGCCAGCAGGAGCACCAGGAAAAAGTCCACCATGGACGCGACGGTGGTTTCCGATTGGCCGACGCCGACGGTCTCGACGATGATGACGTCGTAACCCGCCGCCTCGCACACCAGCATGGTCTCCCGCGTCTTGCGCGCCACCCCGCCCAGGGTGCCGCTCGACGGCGAGGGCCGAATGAAGGCCCGCCGATCGGCGGAGAGCCTTTCCATGCGGGTCTTGTCGGCCATGACGCTGCCGCCGCTGCGGGCGCTGCTGGGGTCGACGGCGAGCACGGCCACTCGGTGGCCCTTCCCCAGCAGCATCATCCCAAAGTTCTCGATGAAGGTGCTTTTGCCCACCCCCGGCACACCCGTGATCCCCAGGCGCACCGCCCCGCCGGTTTTCGGCAGCAGGGCGCCGAGGATCCGCCGGGCGGTTTCCTGGTGGGTCGGCAGCGCGCTTTCGACCAGCGTGATGGTTTTGGACAGCATCCGCCGGTCGCCGGCACGGACGCCGTCGATGTAAGTTTGCGGGTCAAGCTGTTTCATGTCAAACGTTCGCTACGCGCTGCCCTCCCCTCCCTGATCGCAACACATCACTCATTGCTCGTTGCTCGCTACTTCCCCTTCTCCAGCGCGTTGAGCACCTGGTTCGCCGAGTCGGTCACGGGCGTGCCCGGGCCGAAAACGCAGGCCGCCCCGGCCTGGGCCAGCAGGTCGTAATCCTTGGGGGGAATGATGCCGCCCACCACCACCAGGATGTCCGCGCCGCCTTCCTGTTTGAGCGCTTTGACCAGCTCGGGCACCAGGGTCTTGTGGCCGGCCGCCAGAGTCGAGACCCCGACGACATGCACGTCGTTTTCGACCGCCATGCGGGCGGCCTCCGCCGGGGTCTGGAACATCGGGCCGATGTCCACGTCAAACCCCAGGTCGGCAAAACCGCTGGCGATGACCTTCATGCCGCGGTCGTGGCCGTCCTGGCCCATTTTCGCAACGAGGATCCGCGGCCGACGGCCCTCGCGCTCGTTGAACTGGTCGGTGCGCTTGCGGAGCGTCTTGATAATCTCGCTGTCGCCGTACTCGGACGAGTAGATCCCGGACACGCAGCGGGTGGTGGCCACGAAGCGCCCGAAGGGCTTCTCCAAGGCGTCGGAGACCTCTCCCACCGTCGCCCGCAGCCGGACGGCGTGGATGGTTAGCTCGAGCAGGTTCGCGCCGCTCTCAGCGCCTTTCGCCAGGGCTTCCAGCGCCTTTTTTACGGCCGCGTTGTCGCGCGTGGCCTTGATTTCCTTCAGCCGGGCGATCTGCTCGTCACGCACGCTGGCCGACACCTCCAGGATGTCCAGACCGACGTCCTCCTTGATCTGGTATTTGTTCACACCGACGATGACGTCCAGACCCTGGTCGATGCGCGCCTGGCGCCGGGCGGCCGCCTCCTCGATCCGCAGCTTGGGCATGCCGGTCTCAATGGCCTTGGCCATGCCGCCCAGCTCCTCCACCTCCTGGATGATCTTCCAGGACTCCCGGATGATGCCGTCGGTCAGCGCCTCCACGTAGTAGGAGCCGGCCAACGGGTCGATGACGCGGCAGACCTGGGACTCTTCCTGCACGATGAGCTGGGTATTGCGGGCGACACGCGCCGAGAGATCCGTGGGCAACCCGACCGCCTCGTCGAAAGAGTTGGTGTGCAGGGACTGGGTGCCGCCCAGCACCGCGGAGAGGCACTCCAGCGTGGTGCGAATGATGTTGTTGTAGGGGTCCTGGGCCGTCAGGCTCCAGCCGGAGGTCTGGCAGTGGGTGCGCAGCATGGAGGACTGCAGGTCCTTGGGGTTGAAGCGGCTCATGAGCTTGTGCCACAGGAAGCGGGCGGCCCGCAGCATGGCGATGTCCATGAAGAAGTTCATGCCGATGCCGAAAAAGAAGGACAGCCGCGGCGCGAACCGGTCGATGCTGAGTCCCGCCTTGAGTGCGGCCTGGACGTACTCCAGCCCGTCGGCCAGGGTGAAGGCGCACTGCAGCACCGAGCTCGCCCCGGCCTCCATCATATGGTAGCCGCTGATGCTGATGGTGTTGAACTTGGGCATGTTCTTGGAACAGTAGGCGATGATGTCCGAGACGATCCGCATGGAGGGCTCGGGCGGGTAGATGTAGGTGTTGCGGGTGAGGTACTCCTTGAGGATGTCGTTCTGAATGGTGCCGTTGAGCTTGTCCTGGCTCACCCCCTGCTCCTCGGCTGCCACGATATAGCCCGCGAGGATCGGCAGCACGGCGCCGTTCATGGTCATGGACACCGACATCTTGTCGAGCGGGATCTGGTCGAAGAGAATTTTCATGTCCTCGGCGCTGTCCACTGCGACCCCGGCCTTGCCGACATCGCCCGACACCCGGGGGTGGTCGGAGTCGTAGCCGCGGTGGGTGGCCAGATCGAAGGCCACCGACAACCCCATCTGCCCGGCCGCCAGGTTGCGGCGGTAAAAGGCGTTGGAGTCCTTGGCCGTGGAGAAGCCGGCGTACTGGCGGATGGTCCACGGCCGGTGCGAGTACATGGTGGCCCGCGGCCCGCGCACGTAAGGCGGCAAGCCCGGCAGGCTGTTCAGATGCTCGAGCGCCTCAAGGTCCTCGGCCGTGTAAAGCGGCTTGACCACGATGCCCTCGGGGGTCTTCCAATTCAACGACTCCACGGGTTTGCCGCGCAGTTCCTTGGAAGCGAGCTCTTTCCATTTCGGGTGGTCGGGATGCTGGGCCATGGGTGAGTCCTCCTATATGAAGTGAGAGCTTAGAGCTGAACGCTCGAAACAAAAGCATGCAAAGGGGCCTTCCCTTTCCGCTTTCACCTTTGAGCTGTGAGCCGTGAGCTTATTTCCTTTCACACAGCTCGACCAGCACCCCGCTGGTCGCCTTGGGGTGGATGAAGGCGATCCGGGCGCCGCCCGCTCCTTTGCGGGGCTTCTCGTCGATCAGCTGGATCCCCTTGGCCTTCAGCTCGGCGAGCGCTTCATCGATGTTCGCGACGCGAAAGGCGATGTGCTGGATGCCCTCGCCCTTCTTCTCCAGGTATTTGGCGATGGGGCCGTCGGGCGCGGTGGACTCCAGCAGCTCCACCTCGCTATCGCCGACCGGCAGGAAGGCGGTTGTCACCTTCTGCTCCGCCACGGTTTCCGTCCCCTCGAAGCTGAGTCCCAGCGCATCCGTCCAGAAATTCTTCCCGCTGTCGATGCTCTTCACGGCAATGCCCAGATGGTCGATTTTTAGGATTTTCATGGCAGCTCCTCTCCGGCAATTTTAAATTTTGGCTTTCAACTCTCAAATGGTTCTATGTTGCGGACCGCACGGATATGACTTCCGGGATTTCCTGTTTCAGCAACTTCTCGATCCCGTTCTTGAGGGTCATCTGGGACATGGGACACCCTTGGCAGGCACCCTTCAGGCGCACCGTGACGACGCCGTCCTGCACGTCCACGAGTTCGACATCACCGCCGTCCCGCTGCAGCATGGGTCTGATCTTGTCGATGGCCGCTTGCACCTTTTCTTTCATGGCCCGTACTCCTTTGCTGGATCGTTTAGACCGGTTCGAAAAAACCTGCCCGCTCCGGCAATCGGCATGGCCGGGGCAAGGCATTGGGGTGTTTTGGTATTGGGGTGTTGAACCGGACCCCAGAAGGCCCGGAGGACCAAACACCCCGTTCCTCTGGTGCACCTATATCAGATTTCCCGATTTTCATAAAACCGCTTTTTGAAACCCTCGAATTCATCCTTGATAATCGCCTCGCGAATCCGCCGGAGGAAGCTGACGAAAAAATGCACGTTGTGGATCGTGTTCAGGCGGTAGGCCAGCAGCTCCCGCGACAGGAACAGGTGCCGCAGATACGCCAGGGAGTAGTTCCGGCAGGTGTAGCAGCCGCAGCCCGGATCCGGAGGGTCGGTGTCCGTCCGGTACCAGGCATTGGTGATGGTGATGGTGCCGTCGGCCGTGAAGAGCTGACCGTTGCGCGCGTTGCGGGTCGGCAGGACGCAGTCGAACATGTCCGCCCCCAGACAGACCAGGTCGATCAGGTCCTCGGGCCTGCCGACGCCCATGATGTATTTGGGCTTCTCGTCGGGCAGCAACGGCAGGCTGAAATCCGCGGTTTGCAGCATGAGATCCAGGGGCTCGCCGACGCTCAGCCCGCCGAGGGCATAACCGCTGAAATCAAGAGCGCGCAGGCGTTCCGCCGACCTCCGCCGCAACTCCTTGTGCATCCCGCCTTGAACAATGCCGAAAAGGGCCTGATGGCCGCCCTCGGCGGAGCGCCAGGTGTCCCGGCAGCGCAGGGCCCAATCGAAGGTGATCTCCTCGGCCCGCTCGGCCGCTTCGAAGGGCGCCGGGTAGGCCGTGCACTGGTCCAGGCACATCATGATGTCGGAGTCCAGCCAGCCCTGGATTTCAATGGATGTTTCCGGCGTCAGCAGGTGGCTTGAGCCGTCGATGTGGGACTGGAACGCCACCCCCTCCGCCGTGACCCGGGCGAGTTTGGCCAGGGAGAACACTTGGAAGCCGCCGCTGTCGGTCAGGATGGGGCCGCGCCAGTTCATGAACCGGTGCAAGCCGTGAAACCGGCTGATCACCTCGCGGCCCGGCCGCAGATAAAGATGATAGGTGTTGCCGAGGATGATCTGGGCACCGCAGGCCGTCAGCTCCTCGGGCGTGACGGACTTCACCGACCCGAGGGTCCCGACCGGCATGAACACCGGGGTTTCCACCGGCCCATGGGCGGTCTGAATCACCCCCGCCCTGGCGCGCGTCGCTGCCGACTGTTTGAGGACTTTAAAACTGAACATTCCGATCACTCGTAGCTTGCCGTTCCCAACTCGTTGCTCGTTGCTCTATTCCGTTACTCGATCAACATCGCGTCCCCATAACTGTAAAACCGGTAACTCTCGCGCACCGCTTCGCGGTAGGCGTTCAGGATGTTCTCCCGACCGGCAAAGGCGGACACCAGCATCAGCAGGGTCGATTTCGGCAGATGGAAGTTGGTGATCATGGCGTCGACCGCCTTGAAGCGAAAGCCGGGGTAGATGAAAAGGTCGCAGGTCCCGCTGCCGGCCGCAACCCGCCCCTGCGGGTCGGCCGCAAACTCCAGGGTGCGCACCGCCGTGGTGCCGACGGCCACCACCCGCTTGCCGTTGTTGCGGGCGGCACGAACGGCCGCGGCCGTTGCCTCCGGGACGGCAAAGCGTTCGGCGTGCATCCGGTGCTCGCGGATGTCCGTCGCCCGCACCGGCGCAAATGTTCCGTAGCCGACGTGCAGGGTGATGGGCGCGATCGTAACCCCCATGGCCCGCAGCCCGTCCAAAAGCTCTGGGGTGAAGTGCAGGCCCGCCGTGGGCGCGGCCACGGCGCCGCGCACAGCCGCGTAGACCGTCTGGTATGACGATCGGTCCGTCGGGGCATCGGCCCGCCGGATGTAGGGCGGCAGCGGCACGTGCCCCACACGATCGAGCACCGCATCGAAATCCTCACCCCCTGAAAATTCGACCCGGCAGCTCCCACCCCCCGCAGCGACCACCGTGCCGCTCAAGCCTGCATCGAAAACAAACCGCGTTCCCGCCCGTGAGGGCTTCGAGGATTTGATGAGGCATTCACAGGAGAACCGGCAGGGGTCGCCTGAACGGCTGCCCCCCGCGTAATCCAGCAGAAACACCTCAACCCTGCCGCCGGTTTCCTTCCTCCCCAGCAGCCGGGCCTTGACGACGGCCGTGTCGTTCACGACCATGACGTCCCCGGCCGAAAACGACTGTGCAAGCTCGTCGAACCGGTGATGGGACACCTTGCCCGTGGAACGTTCGAGCCTCAGCAGCCGCGAATGGTCCCGCCGGGCGCTGGGCTCCTGGGCGATCAGTTCATCCGCAAGGTCATAATCATAGTCGTCAGGGGCAAACATGTCTCAGGCCCAAGGCACTCTTTTTCCCTTCACGCGCTCCTCAGTTTCTCCCCATGTACACCAGCAACAGCCCGACGGCCATGAGGGCCAAACCGAGCTTGCGCAAATGCCCGTCGGGAGTCGCCCCGATCCGGGCGAGCCACTCCTTCATCCGGGCGGGAAAGGCAAAATAGGGAAGCCCCTCCACGATCAGCACCATTCCAAGGACACACAAAAAATATTCCATACCACCGATCCCATTCCTAGGCTCTCATCCGCAACCGAATCGCCGCTGCCGTTGACGGTCGGGGTTGGTTTATATAGCTTCCACGCCGACATCTTGTCAAAAGCATTTGCTCACATCGGATTCGAGCATGGAAGTCCTTCGATTGACACCGCAGACCCATGTCTTTATATTCAACCGCATCGGGTTTTCGACGCCCTCACACCTCAACTGCCGAACAAGGTGGCCGCCATGCGCGTTATCATCCACTATCTGTTTGCCGTCGTCATCCTGACCGTCTATGGAGGCCAGGTCTGACCGTTCATGGCGGAGCTACCCCCCGTGAGCCTGGGGGTGCACATTTTTGCGGCCTTCACGGTGGTCTTAATCCTGCGCCGGCCTCTTGAAAACCGCTGGGTACGAGGCGCAGAGGAAGTGTCGCAGCCCAAGCGGCAATTTGTTTTCGATTTCCTGCTGGGGCTGGCGGCTGGCCTGCTGGCCGCCGCCCTGAACACCGCGGTCTATGGGTTTCCCGCATTGAGCACGCTCAGCCTGATTTACGGCGTTCTCATCTACAGTTTTTTCATCGCCCTGGACATGTCCCTGGCCCGCGAACGTGCGATCATCCTGAACGCGCTGGCTAAAAACACGAACCAGCCGCCCCCCAAGCGCCTCTACTCCATGACCCGACGCTTCACCCTGGTGGCGGTTGCGACGGCGCTCTGCGTCTCGGTCGTCAACCTTTCGGTGATTGCGCGCGACATATCCTGGTTGACCATGGTCGGGACCGACCCCGGCGCGATCCGCGACGCCATCCTGTCGGTCACCTACGAAGTCCTTTTCATCATGGCCGTGCTCCTGGGGCTGGCCATCAACCTGATCGTCTCGTACTCCCGCAACCTGAAGCTTCTCTTCGAAAATGAAACCGGCGTGCTCGAACGGGTCACCAACGGCGACCTGAGCCGGCTGGTGCCGGTTGCGACCCGCGACGAGTTCGGCCTTATCGCCGGCCACACCAACACCATGATCGAGGGGCTGCGGCACCGCATCGAATTGATCACGGCCCTCAAGCTGGCGGAGGAAGTGCAGCGCACCCTGCTTCCGGCCGCCCCCCCCCGGGTCCCGGGGCTCGACCTGGCCGGGACCAGCATCTACTGCAACGAAACGGGCGGAGACTACTACGACTACGTTCTTTTGCCCACCGGCCGGCTGGGGATCGTCGTGGCGGATGTGGCGGGGCACGGCATCGATGCGGCGCTCTTCATGGCCTCCGCACGGGCCTTCCTTCTCTCCGGAACCCAGGACTTCAAAAGCCCCTCATTGCTGGTGCGAGACGTCAACCGCTACGTGACCCGGGACAGCGCCGCCACCGGCCGCTTCATGAGCATGTTCTTTCTCGAAATCGATCCTGCCGAAAAAACGCTGCGCTGGGTCCGCGCCGGGCACGAGCCGGCCGTGGTTTACAACCCGGTCAGCGCCGGCTTTCGCGAGCTGGGCGGTGAGGGGATCGCGATGGGGGTGGTGGACCACGTCGAATACCAGGATTACACCCAACGGGGATGGGAGCCCGGGTCGGTGGTCGTCATCGGCACCGACGGGATCACCGAAACCCGCAACGCGGCCGGCGACCTCTTCGGGAGCGAGCGGGTCCGCGAGATCGTCCGCGCCAACGCCGCCGCGTCCGCCGCAGAAATTCAGGCCGCCGTGATCCAGGCGGTTCAAGCCTTCCGCGGCGAAGCCTCCCAAGAGGATGACGTCACCTTGGTGGTGGTGAAGTTGCTGTGAGCCCAACGCTCAAAGCTGAAAATTGAAAGTAAAAACTGAAAATGAGCGCTGTCTGCGCCCTTTGCATTTTTTACTTTGGTATATTTATTCCCAAAAACTATCCAGATACGCATACAGCGCCGGCGCGCCGCCCGTGTGCAGAAAAACCACGTTCTCGCCCTTCTTGAAAAACCCCTTCCGCACCAAGTCGATGAGGCCGGCCATGGCCTTGCCGGTGTAGACCGGGTCGAGCAGCACCGCCTCGGTGCGCGCCAGCATCTTCACTGCCTCGACCATGCCGGCGGTCGGGAGCGAATACCCCGGCCCCACGTAATCGTCGAAACAAAGGACGGCATCCCGGGGCAGTTCGCCGTCGATGCCCGCCAGGGCGGCCGTTTCCCTGGCCAGCTTGAAAACCAGTTCCTCCTGCTGGGTCTTTTTTCGGCTCACGTTCATCCCGACCACGGGAACCCCGCTGCGGGTCCCCCAGAACCCGATGAGCAGCCCCGCGTGGGTGCCGGCGCTGCCGCTGGCGCACACCACGCGGTCGATCCGCAGACCCATGTCAAACGCCTGGGAGAGTGTTTCCTGGGCGCAGGCCGTATACCCTAGCGCGCCCAGCGGGTTCGACGCTCCGCCGGGGATCAGATAGGGATGCCCGCCCTGCGCCTTGACCTCCTCCGCCATGGCGTTCATCGCCTCCATCATGTCGGACCCGCCCGGGACCACCTTGATCCGGTCGACGCCCATCAGGCGGTACAAGAAGTTGTTGCCGCTCGCCTCGGGCTTGTAGCTTCCGGGCACCCGCTCTTCCAGGACAAGACCGCACTTGAGCCCTTCCCGGACCGCAGCGGCCAGCGTCAGGCGGCAGTGGTTGGACTGCACGGCTCCGCACGTGATGAGAAAATCCGCCCCTTTTTCCAGGGCATCGGCCGCCACGAACTCCAACTTGCGGACCTTGTTGCCGCCGGCGGCAAACCCCAGCTGGTCGTCGCGCTTGATGAAGAGGTTCGGCCCGCCCAGGGCCTTTGACAGCCGCGCCAGCGGCTGCAAGGGTGTCGGCCCGTCGGCATACCGACGGCGGGGAAATCGCGCCAGATTCATTTGATTAAAACCCTCCTCAGATGTCCATATCGAAAATGTTTTATAGTGGTTGTCAAAATAACGTTCCGATTGGCGGGTGTTGTTTTGTTACAACCACTTATGCCGCCTCCATTTTTCCGGAACAATTTTTATGACATGCGGTATAAAGCCGCGGATCAAGCCCAAAGGCAAGGCGTCCCGAAGTTTGAAAGCGGAGCGTACTCGTGTACGTGAGCATTTCAAACCGAGGGACACCGCCGCCATCGGGCCTCAGGCGAAACCGAACAGAGTGGTGAAAAACAAGCATTAGGCCGTCAGCCAAGGCGCGCGGCGATTTGGGAAGCGCAGCATATCGGCAGATATGTGGGCATTTACAAAAGCCATGCAACGCCGGATCACGGCCCGAGTCGCCGTTTTTCGATGCCCCGTCAAAGGGGTGTGCGGCCGGCGGCGGCGATCGCCGCCCGTGCTAAAAGCAAAAGCGTGTCGAAAACGGGGACGTTGAGATCGCCGGGCTTCAACGCCAATGGAATTTCCGTACAGCCGGCAACCACCCCCTGGGCGCCACGCTGGATCAGCCGGCCGGCAATCTCACGGATCTCGGCGGCAATCGCGCTGCGGCCCCGGCCATCCGGCGCGCCCTTGATCTCGTAAATGGAAACCATGACGCGCTCTTGATCCGGCCCTGCCGGCGTGATGGTTTCAATCCCCGAGGCCTGGAGCTTTTCCCGGAAGCGGCCTCCCTGAAGCGTGCCGGTGGTCGCCAGCATGCCAACCTTGCGGATGAGCGGGTGGTGTGTGCGCATGAATTCGGCCGCGACGTCGAACATGGAAAGAATCGGCAGACCGGCCTCCCGCTGCAGCTCGTCCAGGAAGAAATGCGCCGATACGCACGGGATGACCACGAAGTCCGCGCCGGCCCGCTTAAGCGCACCTATGCCCGCCTTCATTGCCGGCACCGGCGACTCCCCTCCCCGCAAAATGGCCGCCGTGCGGTCCGGCACCTTGGGGTTGGAGTCGATGACCACCCGCAGGTGATCCTGGTCCTTTGCGGCCGGGGTGTGGGCGATGATCTTGCCGAATAGATCCAGCGTGGCCTCGGGGCCCATCCCGCCCAATATCCCGATGACTTTGTCTGTCATCCAGACCCCCCGTATACCAGGCTGTCGCCACTGAACAGGGCAATTGAAACCCGAATACCGAAATTCAAAGCAAATCCGAACATCAAATGATTCGATCCCGGCTTTGAAAATTATCCGGTTTGAATTTGGTGCTTGTTTCGGATTTCGAATTTCGTGCTTCGAGTTTTCATAAAATCAATTGCCGACCGACGGTTGATTCGCCGTTGGCTCGATCCTATTTGAGTATCTGCCCCAAAAAGTCTTTGGTCCGCTGGCTCTTCGGGTACTTGAAGAAGTCGTCGCCCCGGCCGCGCTCGACGATGCGGCCCTCATCCATGAAGATGATCTCGTCGGCCACCTCCCGGGCGAAGCCCATCTCGTGGGTCACCACCAGCATGGTCATGCCCTCTTTGGCCAGGCCGATCATGACCTCCAGCACCTCCTGGATCATCTCCGGGTCCAGGGCCGAGGTGGGCTCGTCGAACATCATACAGGCCGGTTCCATGGCCAACGCGCGGGCGATCGCCACCCGCTGCTGCTGGCCGCCCGAGAGATTGGCCGGGAAAGCGCCGGCCTTGTCCGGAATCCCCACGCGCTCAAGCAACTCCATGGCTTTCTTCTCGGCCGCCTGCCGGGACTTCTTCCGCACCTTGATGGGCGCCAGGGTGATGTTGCGCATGACGGTCATGTGCGGGTAAAGCTCGAAGCGCTGGAAGACCATGCCGAGCTTCTCCCGCAGCTTGTAGAGGTTGGTCTTGGGGTCGCTCAGCGAAACCCCATCGACGACGATCTCACCCTTCTGGTAGGGCTCCAAGCCGTTGATGCAGCGCAAGAGCGTGCTTTTGCCGGAGCCGCTCGGCCCGCAGATGACGATCTTCTGGCCCCGTTGGACCACCTCGTCGACGTCGGCCAGGACCTGAAAATCGCCGAACCACTTGCTGACATTTTTGATCTCAATCATGACATCACAAGACCTTGGCTTTCCGGCTCTTCTCCTCGTAGTGCATGCTGATGCGCGAGCCGATGAAACAGATGATGAAGAACAGGATGGCCACGAAACTGTAAAGTTGGACGGAGCGCACCTCTATGCTGTCGACGATGGTGGTGCGGCGGACCATTTCCTGAAGCCCGATGACGTAGGCGAGGCTCGTGTCCTGAAAGGTGATGATGCTCTGGGTGATCATGCTGGGGAGCATGCGCCGGAAGGCGATGGGCACCAGGATGTGAGTGGCCGTCTGGCGGTAGGTGAGCCCCGTGGAATAGGCCGCGCTCACCAGGTCCTTGCTAATGGATTGAAAACCGGCGCGGAGTATTTCCCCGAAGTACGTCGCCTCAAACACGATGAACGACACCGCGGCGGACACAAACGGGTCCATGGTTCGGCCGACGAGGATCGGCATCACAAAGTAGAACCAGAAGATGACCAGAATCAGGGGGATGTTGCGCAGGAAATTCACGTACAGGGTAACCGGGTAGTACACCCAGGGCCTCTTGGAAATCCGTCCGAGCCCCACCAGGATCCCCAGGAAGAGCCCTCCCGCCAGAGCAAAGGCCGCCAACTGCAGGTTGGTGAGAAACCCTCCGAGCAGGTAGGGCAGATTTTGCAGAATGGCGTCCAACATGGCTACCGGCTCATCAGACCCGGTATCCGGAACCGGGCTTCAATGAAATCCATCAGCTTGACCACCGTCATCCCGAGCACCAGGTAGATGGCCATGGCACCGGTGGTGGCCTCCAGGCCGTGGAAAGTCTGCTCGTCGATCTTGTAGCTCATGAAGGTGGTCTCGGCCACCCCGATGGTCATGGCAACTGCGGAATTCTTGAAGATCGTCAGAAATTCCGTTGTCAGCGGCGGGATGATGAGCCGCAGGGCATGCGGGATCATGACGTACCAGTACATCTGCAGGGGGGTCATGCCCGTCGACAGCACCGCGTCGTACTGGCCGTGCCCGATAGAGGCGAAACCGGCCCGCACGTGCTCGGCCACGCGCGAGGCCGTGTAGAGGCCCAGGGCGAAAATGGCCACCCAGTAATTCAACCCCGAAATGGCGTTGATTTTGAACTGCAGCGTCTTGCCGAAGAGCATGGGGCCGGCGTAAAACCAGAAAAAGAGCTGGACGAGAAAAGGAATGTTGCGGAAGACCTCCACGTAAAGGCTCCCGATGATCCGCAGGGGCCAGAACCTCACGGAACGCATGGTCCCGAAGAGAACCCCCAGGCTCAGGGCGATGATCCACGCCAGGGCCCCCAACTGGATCGTCAACCACAGACCCTGGAGCAGCCACTCCCCGTAGGGTTGGCGCCACAGAACGCCCCAGTCGAATTTGTATGCCAGCATGCGCGAGAACTCACCCAGATAGGGTCCACGGGGTTGAGGGTTCAAGGGTTCAAGTGCAGGCAGGATCTGTCGTTTATTACCCTCGCCCCCTTGACCCCCTGAACCCTTTTCGACTTCCCTATTTCTTCTGCATCCAGCCTTCACCCATCGGGTAAACGATCAGCTGGAGATAATCCTTGTAGGCCTGGGACATGGGGATCGGCACCAACCCTTTCGGGCCCATCCATTTGTCATAGAGTTCGTAGAATTTGCCGGTCTTGATGGTCCACAGAATGGTGTTGTTGACGAAATCCCGGAAATCAGAGTCGTTTTCGCGCATCAGGTAGCCGTAAGGCTCGTAGGCGATCGCAAAGTCCACCGTCCGCCAGGCATCCGGCTTTTCGTCCTTCATGCGCAGGCCCTCGAGCAGGCTGCGGTCCGTGGCGTAGGCGTCGATTTTACCGGTCTTGAGCGCCAGAAACCCCTGGGCGTGGCCTTCGGTGGTCACGATCTCCTTTGGCTTGTATTCGCCGGCAGCCGCCTGGTCCTCGATGGCCTTCAAGTTTGTGGTGCCGCGGGCCCCTCCGAGGCGCTGGCCGGTCAAGTCTTTCTTGGTCTTGATAGGGCTGTCCTTGGCCACCAGGAAACTGGTTTCCGAGAAAAAGAAGGTCAGGCTGAAATCGACCACGTCCTCCCGTTCCTGGGTGTAGGTGGTGGACCCCATTTCGATGTCCACCGTCCCGTTCACGACCATGGGTATGCGCGTCTTGGTGGTGATGGTGATGGGCTCGATTTCGATCTTCTTGCCGAAGTACTTGGAAAGGTTCTCCGCCAGGATCCCGGCCATGTCAACGGAGAAGCCCACCTGTTTGCCCACCTTCGGGTCGATAAAAGCGAAAGGTATCGAGTCTTCCCGGAAACCGACCTTGATTTTTCCGGTCTTTTCGATCTTGTCCATGGTTTCCCCGGCAAGCACCGGAGCCGCGGCCAGGGTCAGCAGGCATACACCCAGGATGAAGAACCCACACATGCGACGTTTCATCATACGCTCCTTCCTGTTAAATGGTTGTTCGGAATGATGCTTTTCAGTGAAACAGCCCAAGGCACGTGCATGGGAACTGAGATGAGCGCTGGGACGGATAGATTCGCTTGAAAGGTAGTTAATAGAATGCCGGCGGTTTCGAGTCAAGATCGAACTCACGGACGGCCGCTTATCCGCCGCTCGAACAAGCACAATAATCGCTTGTCAAGATTGATGATTTGATATTAAAATAAAAATTCGCACTTTGATTCCTTTCTCAGCCGGGGTCCGTTCAAGGAGCATCGCATGGCTGGAGCCAAACAGCCGATCGTCAAGCGGTCGCTGTTTTCATGGGTATTCGACGGCAACCTCAAATGGCAGCTGGCGCTGCTCGCCATCATCGGCGTCTTTGTGTTCACGCGCGTGTTGCCCCTGGAGATGCAGAAGCGCATCGTCAACCAGGCCATCAGCCTGCGCAAGGTGGACCTGCTGCTCACCTACTGCGGCTACTACCTGGCCGCCGTGCTGCTCTCCAGCGCCTGCAAGTATCTGATCAGCGTCCTGGAAACCCACATTTCGCAGCAAGCGCTGGCCCGGATGCGGAAAGCGTTGTTTGAGCACATCATCTCCCTGCCCTTGAGTTTTTTCCGCAACACCCAACCCGGGACCGTGGTCAACACCATCGTCAACGAGCTGGCCGTGCCGTCCAACTTCGTGGGGTCGGCCATGTCGACACCGGTTTCAAATGTCCTGACCCTGCTCGCCTTCGCCGTCTACCTTTTCTGGCTGAACCCGCTGCTGGCGGTTGTCTCTCTGAGCGCCTACCCGGCCGCCATGGTCCTGCTGCCTCTGCTGCAACGGCGCGCCAACACCGCCAACAAGCAGCGCGTCGACTTGTCGCGCACGTTTTCCGGCCGCATTGCCGAGTCCATCGACGGAATCCACGAAATTCACGGCACCGGGGCGTACCGGATCGAGATGAACAAGTTCAACCGGCTGGTGGAGCAGCTGCGCAAGGTCCGCGTCATCTGGAGCCTGTACCGCTTTGCCGTGAAGTCGACCAACAATTTCTTCACCAGTCTCGGTCCCTTCCTGGTGTTCATCCTCGGCGGCTATCTGACCATCAAGGGCCAGCTGGAGCTGGGGTCGCTGGTGGCCTTCCTGTCCGCCCAGGAAAAACTCTACGACCCCTGGAAGGATCTGATCGAGTTCTACCAGGTCTTCCAGGATGGGAAGGTCACTTACGAGCGCACGATGGAGTTCTTTGACGTCGAGCCGGAGGTCGCGCTGGTACCGGAAGGCCGAGGGCCGCTCGAGCTCGAGGCCGACCTGGAGGTGAAAAATCTCAGCTTCATCACCGACAGCGGCATCCGGCTGCTGGACGATGTCAGCCTGTCTCTCAATGCCGGCGAGCATCTGGCGCTGGTGGGGTTTTCCGGCAGCGGCAAAAGCACGCTGGCGCTCTGCATCGGCCAGCTCTACAAGTACAGCAGCGGCCAGGTGTTGATCGGCAGCCGGGAGGTCTCCCAGCTGACGAGGCAAGACATGGTCGCCAACGTCGGGATTGTATCCCAGAGCCCCTTCATCTTCGAGGGGTCCATCGCCGAAAACCTCCTCTACGCGTGTGAAGCCCTGACCGATGAGTCCCGCGGCGGAAACGGCTTGCCCAGCCTGGACGACATCATCGCCGTGCTGCACCAGACCGGTATTTTTGCGGATGTGCTGCGGTTCGGTCTGAACACGCTGCTCACTCCCGACCGCCATCAGGAGCTGGTCAAGTCGATCATCCGGGTCCGGCGCAAGTTTCAGGAAAAATACGGCCAGCGGCTCTCGGACTACGTGGAGTTCTTCGACGAAAACGCTTACCTGTCCTACTCGAGCGTCGCCGAGAACCTGACCTTCGGGACCGCCAACCGCCCGGAGTTCGCCAACTTCAACCTATCCCGCAACGATTATTTCACGAAGTTTCTGGGCACGGAGGACCTGCTGCGCCTGCTCATCAACATCGGTGTCAAGCTTGCAAGCCAGACCGTCGACATCCTGGGCAACCTGCCGCCGGACAACGTCTTTTTCGAGCAGAGCCCGATGTCGGCCGAGGAGCTCCCGGCCTACCGGCTGGTGCTGGAGCAGCTGCGGCGCCGCCAGGCTCAGGAGCTGGCAACCGAAGACTACCTGCGGCTGCTCGAGTTGGCGCTGCGGTTCACCCCCGGGATTCACAAGATGGTGGGGCTGGGCGAAGACCTCCAACAACTGCTGCTCGAAAAGCGCGCCCGGTTCCGTGCAAACATCTCCCGGGACCTGCCGGACGCCTTCACCTTCTACAGCAGCCATGAGTACATTTACTCCCAGACCATTCTGAACAACATCTTCTTCGGTAAAACCAAGACCGCCAGTGCCCAGGCCCAAGAGGGCATCACACAGAACATCATTCAGTTGCTGATCGAAAGGGATCTTCTCGAAACCATCGTTGAGATCGGCATGCACTACAACGTCGGCAGCAAGGGGGACAAGCTCTCGGGCGGCCAACGCCAGAAACTCGCCATCGCCCGTGTGTTCCTGAAGGCGCCGCGGGTGCTGATCATGGACGAGGCCACCTCGGCGTTGGACAACAAGTCCCAGGCACGTATCCAGAACCTGCTCGAGACCCGCTGGAAGCGCAAGAGCACGCTCGTCGCCGTGGTGCACCGCCTGGACACCATCCGCAATTTCGACCGGGTGGCGGTCATGAAGGCCGGAAAAATCATTGAAATGGGCGCCTACGACGAGCTGATCGCCCGGAAAGGAGCCTTGTATGAGCTCGTTGGACGAAAATAGCCTGAACCCGTCAAGTGAATACCAGGAGAACCTGGACATCCTGCGCCAGACCTATTTTTTTTCAGGGCTTCCCCTTGAATCGCTGAAGATTTTCGCTTATCTTTGCACGCGCGAGAGGTTCAAGAACGGGGAGGCCCTGTTCCGTCAGGACGAAGACGGCGGCGACGCGTTCTGCCTCATATCCGGCAAGGCCCAGCTCGAGCGAACCATCGCGTCGAAGCTTTTTCGGTTGCGCGTGTTCGGTCCGGGGCAATTCATCGGCGGTCTCAGCCTGCTCGGTGATACGCATCGCCTTTACTCGCTGCGCGCGCTGGAGGAAACGATCTGCCTCGTGCTCAGCCGCGAAAAATTCTCCAAGACCCTCCAGCAGTTCCCGGGTCAGATGCCGCGGATTTTCAAGGCCGTGGTGGAGGCCATCAACCGCTGGGAGGAACACTTTCTGGAAGATATGCCCGGTGACTGCGGCGGATGCCTGCCGCGATTGGGAGTGAGCCTGCTGTGACCATCAACCGAGAAGATTCGCAGAAGGTGCGAGGGTCATGACGCTCCAGACCAACGTGTCGTTTGAGCTCAAGAACAGCCTGAGCGAGCTCCCGACCCTGTGCGAAAAGTTGGAACGCATCGGGGCGGCGCTGAGAATTCCCAGACGATTGTTGTTTGAAATCAACCTCGCCCTTGACGAGCTCTTCACCAATATCATTTCCTACGGCTATGCGGATCAGTCCGAACACGTCATCCGTGTGCGTTTTTCCTCCGAGGACGACATGCTGACGGTGGTGCTCGAGGACGACGGCATCCCCTTCAACCCGGTTGAACGCCTGCCTCCCGACCCCCCCTGCTCTCTTGAAGAATGCAAGGTGGGCGGGCTGGGCATTCACCTGGTTAAAAACCTCATGGACGACGTCGTCTATTCCCGCAGCGGGAACAAAAACGTGTTGACGCTCAAAAAGACGATTGAAAAGAACTGAGCCGGCCCGGCGGCGGCTCGCAAAGGAGGATTTTCATGGAAATCATTGAGGAAAAGCGCGGCCCGCTCAGCACGTTCAAACTTCAGGGCCGCTTGGATTCCAACACGTCCCAAGCGTTTGAAAAACGGATTTTCGACGCCATGTCCGACGGAACGAAAAACGTAGTGATCGATTTCAAGGATCTCGACTACATATCCAGTGCGGGCCTGCGCGTCATACTGAAAGCCACCAAGGCCTTGAAACGGGAAGACGGCAAGATCCGACTCTGCGCCATGCAGGATTACGTGAAGGAGGTTTTCGAAATTGCCGGCTTTGATTCGTTCCTGACCATCGTTCCCACCCTGGACGATGCACTGAAAAGCATGTGAGCCTCAAGCCTCCAGGCAACGCGCCGGCCCGGTTCAGCGCAAGCCGATCAGGCCGCGGCGGCCCAGCTCCCGAACAAACTGCGTGACGGCGACCTCCGCCTCCCGTGTCTCCAGGCGCTGCTCTCTGGCAAATTCCGCCGCGATCGCCCGAATGGACGCTCGTCCGTCGAGCATCGCCCAGACCGTTGAACCTAGACCATCGAGTTGGAGCTTGCCGGTGCGCGGCGGCGCCGCGGCGGCCCCCAGCCAGGCGGAAACCTTCACGATCCAGGGCCGCGCCGTCACCGGGTAAAGGATCACCAACGCCCCGTTCTCCAGACGCTGCTCCCGCACATGCTGGTTTTTGACCGGTATGCAGCCGAGAGACTCAAATCGGGTTAACGTCGGCTTGCCTTTCTGTCTCGTCATCCATCCCATAGGCACTGCAAAGCTCGCTCAACTCGGTCGTCGTCAAAGGCTGCGGCGCTTCCAACCGGACACCGAGGATCCGGTTGCGGTGATCGACGCACCAGACCCGGACCCCTCGAAACCGGGGCCTTAACACCGCCTTCAGACGACCCGCCAGACCGGCCGGACGCGGATCGACGCCCTCCACCCCGACCCGACCGGCACCGGCCAGGGGTCGGAAGTCCATCCCCGCACCTCCCGCGGAGGCCGCGGCGAAGGTTTCTATGTCCTGATCCTTGAGAAGCACGCCGGCCGGCGCCCACCGGTAAAGGGTGAGCCCGCGCCGGTTGCCGCGAAATTCCAACATGAAAAACCCGGCCTCAAACCGGTGGCCGACCAGCCGGAAGCACCCCGGCAAGACTGCGCGGATATCGTAAAGCGCCCACGCGCACCGGCCGTCGGCGCGGTGGTCTTGAAAGGAGTCGATCACCCGCACGACCTGCCGGTCGCTCTCGGCGCCGGGACCCCGGCGGAAGAACTGAAGCAGGCTGACGGTGCGACAGACCGGGCAAAACAAAAGGGCGCCGACCGCGCCCCCGTCCTTGCCTTTCCATTCAAAGCCCAGGCCCTCGACCGGCCCAGGAAAGTTGCCCCCATCGACGGGCAGGGCCCGCTCCTGGAA
>Ga0210069_1000033_pt1 | contig 24502 bp, 25 predicted proteins | sample RushSE_TuleB_D2_FD_185568 | JGI IMG/M metagenome (GOLD analysis project Ga0210069, IMG submission 185568) | Wetland microbial communities from San Francisco Bay, California, USA, that impact long-term carbon sequestration - RushSE_TuleB_D2... | ecosystem: Environmental > Aquatic > Marine >... | reverse complement strand
CGGTCCGCGGGGCTTGCGCGCCTTGAATCCGGGCTTTGGGCGAAGCCGCCGGCGGCTCTGCGGCGCCCTGAATTCGGCGCTGCGTTTCATCTTTTCAAGGTGGGCGTTGATGGAATGGCCGTTTGATGGGGATTGAGCGCGGCGCGGGCGTGGGCTATATGGAGGCGTGTTGCAGCGGCTTTTCAGCCTCGGGCTTATGATCAGAAGCTTCATTCGGGGGTTCTCATGCTGATTCACGACGGCATTTATTCGTGGGAAGGGTTCGGCGGCAAGCTCAAGCTGGCCAGCGGCCGGTGCTGCCTGCGGATTTTCGATCTCACCCGGGACGCATCCGCCGGGCTGGCGTACCTGCGGCCCATGATCGTCGTCGTCTCCGACGTTCCGGAGAGCCGCATGTCGGTGCGCAGTTGCGCCGGCCACATCGCCACCTGCGTTGCACGGGATTTCAAGATCGACCCCCACCGCATGATGTACATCGAGCACATCCCGGCCAGCATTTACGGCGAGCACCAGGAGCGCATCATCCCCGAAAAATACGAGGCCGTCGATTTCAGCTGGACCGAGGGCGGGGCCATCCACCCCAAGTGGCGCACCCTGCAGCCGCCGCTGGTGGACGTGATCCGGCAGATCGTGGCGCGAGGGAAAAGCGGGGAGTCGTCCGCAAAATGATCCTGTCGATACGGTAAATCCTGTCAGATTCGTTTTTTACCCCATCGGGAACACCGCGAAGATGACGGTGCTCCAGACGGCGTGGGATAGGATCACCGGCGACAACCGTCCCAGGTGCGCGTACATGGCGCCCCAGAAGGCGCCGGCCACGGCCGCGGCGCCGACCAGCATGAAGTTGAGCGACCAGACGTGCACCCCCGCGTAGACGGCGGTTGCGATCGCCCAGCCCGGCCAGCGGCCGAAGCGATCCATCAGGTTGCGCTGCAGGTAGCCCCTCCAGAAGATCTCCTCGCTCGGGCCGGTCACGCAGAACAGCAGCACCGCAATCGCCCACAGAGGAGTCCCTTCGCCCTTGTGGTAGATCCCGCCGATCTGGCGGCCGGCGAAATCGAAGAGGGTCATCGAAACGGCCCGGCCGGCCCAGAAAACGAAATACAGCAGCGTGGCCGAAGCAAGGCCGATGAGGACGGCGCGCGGGTCGACCCGGAAGTCCTCGCGGCGAAGGGGCTGCAGGACAAGTGAGATCCCCGCAAGCAGGGAGGCGGACAGGGAGATTTTGATCCAGAAGGAGGTCCACTGCAGCGCGAAGGTGACGAACCACAGGACGGCCGCCAGGAGTATCATGGCAATGAACGGCCAGGGGCGAAACCGGGCGGCGCTCAAACCCAGACCCCTGCCAGCAGGGAGAGGACCAGCAGCAGGCCGAAGGCGGTGTCGAGCTTGGCGGTCTGCGCGTCGGCGTCCAGCGGAACGTTGCGGGCCATCTGGCGCAAAAGCTTTGCCGCCAGGGGCGCAGACAGCAGCACGATCAGCGACCAGAGCCTCAGCGGGCCGAACACGGACATGGCGGCCACAGCCGCGTAGGCCGCCACGATGAGGGCCAGGTAAAGCGAGATGCCCCGGCGCGCCCCCAGGACGATCGGAAGGGTCTGGATGCCCTTGCCGCGGTCGTAGGTCATGTCGCGGATGTTGTTGGCGAGCAGCACCAGGGCCACCAGCACCCCGAACGGGATGGAGATCAGCAGGGCTTCGGCGCTCACGGCCTGGCGCTGGACGTAGTAGGCGCCGGTCACCATCAGCGGCCCCCACATCAGGAACACCGAAAACTCGCCCAGGGCGCTGTATTTGTAGCTCAGAGGCGGTGCCGTGTAGGTGATGCCGGCCGCCGTCCCGACGATCCCCAGCCAGAGCACGAGCAGCCCGCATTGGACCGTGAGGAAGATGCCGATCGCGGCTGCGAGCAGGTAGAGTGCATAGGCCGTGTTGCGGACCTGCAGCGGGGTCAGGCGTTTTTCCATCAGCGGGTGCGGCCGGTAGAGCGCCGTGGGCACATGCGGGTCGTCCACCCCGGAGCGCACATCGTCGTAGTCGTTGATGAGGTTGCATGCGGCATGCATCAGGACGGCGGCGATCAAGGCCAGCAGGTAAAGCGGCCAGGAAAAGTCGCCGTCCAGAGCCGCCACGGCGCTGCCCACGCTGACGGAAATGGCGGTCATGGTAAACGACCACGGCCGCGCGGCTAAGAACCAGTCCCTATAAACACTTTTCATAGATCCGTTAAACCGAAAACAGCTAAATCGTTAAACAGGGAAAATACCACAAGACGAGCCCGTCCAACTTTCACCATCGCCCCCGTCAGGGTTTCATCGCTTGCTGCGGTTGGCCGACAGCGGTGCGGGCCTCCTCCGCGGCGGTCCGGGCCTGGTCGATGGCTCTCTGCGCTTCGGCTCGTGCGTCCTCGGCCTTCTGCTCCTCATCTCTTATCTTGTACTTGAACTGCTGCCGGCGGGACGGCGTGTTGCCGAAGCGCTTGCGGTAGTCGAGTGCCTGCTGGGTCTGCTCGTCCGCCCGCTGGATGGCGTCGCGTGCCCGCTGGTCGGCCTCCCGCGCGCGGCGCAGGGTTTCCTCGGCTTCAGAGCGCTCTTGCTGGTCGAGCCGTTTTTCTTCCCGCCGCATACGCTGCTGCTCGTTTTGCCTGGCCTCGGCCGGCGACACCTGTGGGGATTCCACGATGTCCTTGATGCTGGCCTCAACCGGCGGCGGCTCGTCCGTGATGTGCATCTTTCCCTTCGCATCCGTCCACGTGTAGACTTTGCTCTGGGCATGGGCGGCGGAAGCCGCCATGATGGTCAGAAGCACGGCGCTGACCCAGACGATCGGTTTCATCGAAGGCCTCCCTGAAAGCATGATGGGAATGAACCGGATAAGACAAAATTATATGAAACGGATAGGGATGTCAATTTTGACCCAGGACAAAAAAACCCCCTATCCGCTTTTCAGGTGCGGTTACGAAGCCCCCAGAAGCCCGAAAGATCGACTGCGAATTCGGCCTGGTCCCTTATCCGTGCGGGCGACCAATGCCCCGGCAGCAGCGCGCGGTAGTGCTCGGAGCCGTAGCGCTGATCGATCAGCAGCACCACCCCGCGGTCGGTTTCGGTGCGGATGACGCGGCCGGCGGCCTGCAGCACGCGGTTGATGCCCGGGTACATGTAGGCATACTCGAAACCCTGCTCCAGGCGGGCGGCGAAGTACTCGCGGATCAACTCGCGCTCCAGGCCGACGGCGGGCAACCCCACGCCGACCACGGCCGCGCCGGAAAGCCGCGTGCCGACGAGATCGATCCCCTCCCCGAAGATGCCGCCCATCACGGCGAAGCCGACCAAGGTGCGAGCGTTGTCGGTTTCGAAGCGCGCGAGGAACTCCTCCCGCTGCCGTTCGCCCATGCCCGGCTCTTGCACGATGACGTCGATGTCGGGGCTTGCCGACCGGAACATCTCCAGCACCATGCGCATGTACTGGTAGGACGGGAAGAACAGCAGGTAGTTGCCCCGATGCGGCCGCACGAGGCTGCTGAGGATGCGGGCGATTTCGGGCTTGGTCCGCTCGCGGTGGCGGTAGTAGGTGGACAGCCGGTCGGCGATGAACACGGCCAGGTTTTCAGCCGGAAACGGCGAGGGCAGCGCCAGGGCCTCGGCGGATTCGCTCGCGAGCATGGTCTGGAAGTAGTCTATCGGGGTCAGGGTCGCCGAGAAAAACACGGCCGACCGGCAGCGGTTCAGGGCGTCGCCGATCTGCCGCGCCGGGTCGATGCAGAAGAGCCTCACGCGCAAATTTTTGGGAAACGCCTCGTAGCAGGCGGCGTAACTCTCGTCGAACTGCTCGGCCACCCTTAGGAAGCCGCCGGTCTCGAAGTAGCGCTCGAGCAGCTCCTCGCGGAAGGGGGTCTTGACGTTCTTCTCGAGCCACTTCTCGGCGGCGGCCATGAAATCGCGCAGCAGCGGGTAGAGCTCTTCCGGCGCGCTGCGCTCGGCCGTCGGCGCTCCGGCCGCCTCGGCGCGTTTGCGGGTTTCGAGCATCCATGTGTTGATCTTGCCCAGGCTGCGGTAGATAGGAGGCAGCGCGCCCTTGACCGACCGGCGCAGGTCCAGGAAAGGCTGTTTCCGGAGCTCGGCCGAGAACATCTCCCGGGAGCGGTCCACCAGGTTGTGGGCCTCGTCCACCAGGAAGGCGTAGTCGCCGGTTTCCTCCAGAAAGAAGCGCCGCAGGTAGGCCTTGGGGTCGAAGGCGTAGTTGTAGTCGCAGACGACAAGATCGGCCCACAGCGATAGATCGAGCGAGAATTCGAAGGGGCACACCTGGAATTGCCGCGCGGCGGCGGCCACGGCCTCCCGCGTCCAGGCATCCTCGTCGAACATGGCGTTGCGGGCCTCGGGCAAACGGTCGTAGTGTCCCTTGGCGAAGACGCATTCTTCCGGATGGCAGGCGGCCTGCGGGTTGAAGCAGGCCTTTTCTTTGGCGGTCAGGGCGAGGTGTTTCAGGCGCAGACCCCGTGTGCGCAGCTCCTCGAGCGCTTTTTCGGCCGCCAGGCGGCCGGTGGTGCGTGCGGTCAAATAGAAGACCTTGTCGGAGGTGCGGTCGGTGAGGGTCCTGACGGCCGGGAAGAGCACGGCCATGGTTTTGCCGATGCCGGTGGCGGCTTGGATGAAAATGCGGTCGCCCCCCTGGATGGTTTGAAACACCGCATCCACCATTTCCTGTTGGCCCGGCCGATACGCGTCGAAGGGAAATGCGAGGCCGCGGATCGATTCGTCGCGACGCCGGCGCCATGTGTTGATGACCGCGGCCCATTCCAGGTAGCGGCCTATCACGTCTTCGAAAAAGCGTCGCAGTTCGGCCACGGGGAAATGACGGCGGATGTCCCGGGTTTCCCCGGTATCCAGCCGCGCGTAGGTCAGTTGAACACCGATCTCGGCCAGCCCGCGCTCCTCGGCGTAGAGAAAGGCATATATTTTGGCCTGGCCCCAGTGCAGCGGGTTCTCCTCGCGCAGGCACTCTTCCAGGCTGCGGCGGGTGGTCTTGATTTCGTCGATGACCGGTACGGCGAGGCCTTCGAAAACGCCGTCGATCCGGCCGCCGACGGCGAGCGCAAAGCCCGGGGGTTCCACCTGGCGGGAAATGGAGACCTCCGCCGCGTATCCGGCCGGCCGGCTGAACTGAATCTTCTGATGGATGCGGATGGCGTCGGCTGCGCGGGAGGCCCCCGCGAACTCGACCTTCAGATCGCCGCTGCGCAGCACGAACTCCACCAGCTCGCGCACGCCGATGGAAAGGATCGTTTTTACCAACGTGGTTGCCTTTTCAGTTAAACCCGGAAAAAAATTATCGGACAGGAGTTGCAGGATTCACGGATTTACGGATCCTTATCCTTTCACTCCTGTTGGTCCAGTCGGATATCCATGATTTGTTATCCCGCACCGGCTCAGGATATCCGTTTGCGATTTGCAAAAAAAACTGGTATCAGAAAAAGACTGGGAACGCCATCCAAAGGTCAACGGACGCACAAGCGCGGGAACGGATTCCATGACCGGCTCGAATCTCACACCCACCAAGATTATTCCCATCGGCCCCCCATCCCTGACGGCATTCAAGGACATCATCGGGCAGAGCCCTTCCATGAAGCGAATTTTTCGCATCGTGGAAAAAGTGGCCGCCAGTGAAACCACTATCATGCTCAACGGGGAGACCGGCAGCGGCAAGGGGGTGATCGCCCGGGCCATCCACGAGTGCTCCCCCCGACGCGGCAAGCCCTTCATCCAGATCAACTGCGGGGCCACCCCGGAAGGCCTGCTGGAAAGCGAATTTTTCGGCTATCGGCGCGGCGCCTTCACGGGGGCGGTGGCGGACAAGCCCGGCAAATTCGAATTGGCCAACGGCGGCACCGTTTTTCTGGACGAGATCGGCGACATGAGCGCGGACCTGCAGGTCAAGGTGTTGCGGGTACTCGAGGAAGGCGAGTTCGAGCGGGTGGGCGGCAACGAAACCATCAAAGTCGATGCGCGCATCATTGCGGCGACGCACCGGGACCTGGAGGAGGAAGTCCAGAAAGGCAATTTTCGAGAGGATCTGTTTTACCGGCTTTACGTGATTCCCATCATGCTGCCGTCCCTGCGGGAGCGCAAGACCGACATCCCGTTTCTGGCATCGCACTTTTTGGAGGAATTCGCTCAGAAGAACCACAAGCCGCCCATGAAAGTCGCGCCCGAGGTTATGCCGACGCTGATGAATTATCCCTGGCGGGGTAATGTTCGCGAACTGCGCAACCTGATCGAGCGCATCGTGGTCCTGAAGGACGGCGACACCCTCCGGTTGGAGGATCTGCCGGAGAAAGTCCGCTTGGGCGAGCCAAGCGCCGGCCGAGGCAAAGAACGGGTCACCGGCGAAGAGGGCATCTCTTTTCAAACGGCGGTGTCGGAGTTTGAAAAGGCGCTCATCCTGAGCGCCCTGGAGAAGACCAACTGGGTCAAGAACCGCGCGGCGGACCTGCTCAAGATTAAACGCACCACGCTGGTTGAAAAGATCAAGCGCTACAATCTGGAAAAATCAGGAGACGCGTAGAATGAGCAATGCGGGCATCCTCTTCGTGGACGACGATCGGGCGATTCTGGAATTGGTCAGGGAATACCTGGCGGAGGTCGGCTACCGGGTGGAGGTGGTGGACAACGGGGTGAAGGCCCTTGAGATGATCAGGGACACCCCCTTTGAAATCGTCTTCACCGACATCAAGATGCCGGACATCGACGGGCTGGAGCTGCTTTCAGCGATCAAGGAATACCGCCCCGAAACGGAGGTCATCATCGTCACCGGCCACGGGTCGATGGAGTCCGCCATCAAGGCCATGAAATTCGGAAGCTACGACTACCTCCAGAAGCCTTTCAAGCTGAACGTGCTCAAGATCATCATCGACCGGATTGTGGAGGAAAAAAACCTCAAGCAGGAAAAGATCGTCCTGAAGACACGCGTAAAGGACCGCCATCGCTATGAAGGTTTGGTAGGGATCAGCCCCAGGATGCAGCAGATCTACGACCTCATCGACCGCATGCGGGCGAGCAGCCCGAATGTGCTGATGGAGGGCGAGAGCGGGACGGGCAAGGAACTGGCCGCGCATGTCATCCACCGGACCAGCAGCCGCGGCCAGCGGCCGTTCATGCCCGTGGCCTGCAAAAGCCTCATGAAGGGGATTGCCGCCGATGGGGTTGCGGAAAAGCTGAGCGAGGTTCTAAAGGCCTCCGAGGAGAGCACGCTGTTCCTGGACGAAGTCTGCGAGCTTCCCACGGCCGCGCAGGCCCTGCTGGCGGGCCTTTTGCGGGAAGGCCGTTTGGCGGGCGATACCGGGCTGCGCCGTCCGGCCCGGGTCGTCTCCGCCACCAACCGCGTCGTCAAGGAGGCCCTGGCCAAAGGCCAGCTCGACAAAGACCTGCACGCGGCGCTGTGCGACGTTTTCATCCAGATGCCTCCGCTGCGGGACCGCAAAGAGGACATCTGCCTTCTGATCAATCACTTCCTGCAGCAGTTCAATGCCAAAAGCGAGAAAAAGGTGCTGTCGGTGGCGCCGGAGGCCATGGACTATCTCTTCGGCTACGGCTGGCCGGGAAACGTCATCCAGTTGGAAAACGTGATCGAGCGGGCCTTCGCCCTGGGCGTGGAGACGGTGATTCAGATCGAAGACTTGCCGGGTGAGATCAAGACGGCGGGAGAAATCTCCCGGATGCACTGAGGCCTTGCCCTTCAATCCGCCAGCAGCGAATCCACCTGCACTTCCACATGCAGCTGCACTCCTCTTAAGCCGATGTCTTCCAGCGAGAGCGAAACAGCCGTGCCGGAGGAGGTGCGGGGCGGGATGCTCAACGAGAACTCGCGTTCGGTGCTGACGCTCCCGCAACCGAAGCAGGCCGGGCAGAAAAATTCGTCCAGCAATCCGGCGTCGGCGCAACGCGGGCAGGGCTCGAGCACCGGAAACCGGATCGGGAAAAGCCCTCCTTCGCGCGACTCGCGGGGGGAGAGGACCACTTCAAGGTAGATGTCCTTTTCGGGCGGCCGAAACCGCGGCTTGGGACAGAACCCGGGCAGCAACCCCTCAAAGAACTCGTCCACCAAAGATCCCAGCTGGGCGAATTCCTCGTAGGATCTCCTACGGTCCTTTACGATGTCAGGCACCCGCATGATGCGCAGCGGCGAGTTGTGGCGCCGCAGTTCATCGTCGTAGCGGCGGCGTTTTTCCGCGTCGGCGAGGGTGTCATAGGCTTCCTTGACCTCGATGAATTTTTCTGCCCCCGAGGGGGAATGTGCCAGGTCGGGATGAAACTGCTTGGCAATGCGCCGGTAGGCTTCCTTGATCTGGCCCGGGCTGGCGCCTCGGCCGACACCCAGGACGATGTAGTAGTCTTTGGCCATGGGTCATCATCCGTTGCGGTTGGCGTCTCCGGTGAGCAATCGATGGCGACGACGCATGTCAAAGGCTGGAAATCCGCCGGCGGTCAGATCCGCCGGTGATTTCCAGCCCGAGTGAAGGCACGGATCAACCGGCTTTTATGGAAATCTTGCGCGGGGTGGCCTTCTCCACTTTCGGGAGGTTCAAGCGCAGAACCCCGTCAGCCAGTTTGGCATCGATCTTGTTCTGGTCGATGACCTCGGAGAGCGTGAACTGTCGATAGAAGCGTCCGGTTTCATACTCGACGACCACGTCTTCCTCGTCGGCGCCCTCAACCGGGTCGATGTCGCCGATGATGGTCAGGACGTTGTCTCGCAGGTCGATGTTCAGTTTGTCCGGCTTTACGCCGGGAATGTCGGCCAACAGCGTGATGGCCTTTTCGGTTTCGAAGATATCCACCTCGGGCGTGAAGGTCGGCCCGGGGGTGGTCTGTTCGGCCGGTGTGGTCAGTTCCTGTTTCTCTTTCACTTTGATTTCCTTGCTGTCCGCCATCGTGCTCACCTCCCTTCGTGCCTAACGTACGTTTATCTGCCGCGGTTTGGCGGCTTGCGCCTTCGGAACGACCACGGTCAGGATGCCGTTCACCAGGTTGGCTTCGACCTTGTCCGGGTCGATTTCGCTTGGAAGCCCCACGACCCTGGAAAACTTCCCGGCTTCCCGTTCGCGGCGATGGTATTTCGCGTCCTTGTTTTCGGCGGGGATTTTGCGTTCGCCGCTGACCGAGACGCTGTTGGACGTTGCCTGCATGTCGAGATCTGCTGAGGACATACCGGGCAGCTCGGCACGAATGAAAAAGTTGTCCTTGGTCTCGGTCAGGTTGATCAGGGGAAAGACTCCCGGTGTTTGGCGTTGGTACGGCCAACCCTCAAACTGGCGTTCCATCTGACGCCGCATGCGTTCGAGCTCGGCGAAGGCGGGCCTGTTTTCCCAAGTCGGAAAACCGTAAAAACGTCTGTAGATCATACCAGAACCTCCTTTCTTGATTTGTTGAATCAGGTTGTTTCCTTCATGGCCGGAAAGTTAAAACAAATAGTCAGTATGTCAAGACGATACTTTTACCTTTTTATTTTTTACTTAATAATAAATCTCCAAAAAGTAATGTGACGAGGTGAACGTTTGTTCCGCGAGCGACCGGCAGCCGAGCGCGTTTGCGTAAGGCAGGGGTTGGCAGATCAGCCGCCGGAGGGATTAAGAATCAAAAAAAACGCTCCACGCCCGCTTTGGCAGCGGGACTGGAGCGTGAGGAAAAACGCGAGTGAAATTAAAACCGCGAGGGTTGCTTCAGCCGGTCTTGGAAGGAGCCGACACCAATTAAGGAGCCAACACCAATTGCTGTCCCGGCTTGATGGCATCTTTCGGACCGAGCTTGTTCAGCTTGAGGAGCTGATCGGCGGGAATTCCGTATTTGCGGCTGATCCCGTAGATGGTTTCGCCCTTTTGAACCACGTGCACCTTCGCCTTGACATTCTTATCGCTTTTTCCAGGCGCGACGGCGGGCTTGGCAGCGGCGGCATCCGTTTTAGGGGATGCGGTATCAGCCCTCGGCGCGGGTGATTCCGCCGTTTTTGAAGGGGCTTTTGCCGCGTCCTTGGACAGCTGGTCGATTTTCTTGTTCAGCATCGTTTCCAACTGTACCATGTGTTCTGAGATGGAGGCGATTTCCTTTTCCTTGCGGTCAAGGCGTGCGAGGCCGGTGTCGATCCACTCCATTTTGGCGAGTTTCTCTTCAATGCTCTTCAGGCGGCTTTCGATGCTTTTGATCTGATCTTTTTCGCCAGACCTGGGAGAGCCGGACATGAACATCAGCGCGACGATAACAGCCACCAGCAGCCCGGCTCCGGCGATTACGATGGGCTTAATGGGTTTTTTCGAGCTGCCGTCCCGCGCGGTGGAATAATCATAGGCGTCTTCGCGTTCCTCGCCGCTGGTGCGCTTGCCGCTCATGACAAAATTGTCTTTGGGGTTGCTGTCGTGTTCTTGCATGCCAGACCTCATGATGGTTCGTGAACTTCCATCTCGCACGAGAATCGTGGAAGTTGAATAGGCTCGGTATTTTTATTTCGATGTATAGCAGTGACAGGCGGTTGATGCCCCCCCAATTGGGGGCTTCTGACATCTATAGCACAAGATATAGACGAATTTTTAAATAAAGGCAACCAAAAAATAACCGGCGCCCAATGAATTGGTGGACATGCCGGATCGCACCGGAAGATCCCGATTGGGAGGCCGTTAGGGCGTGGCGGCGTCGGGTGTGATTTCGAAGGCGACGGTCTTCAGGACATTCCCCGCGGCGTCGCAGATGTCTACCCGCCAAAGGCCGACATCGGCGGGACGGATGCGCTTCCAGCTGTAAGTCCGCCAGGAGGGCGGCTTCACAGGGAGTCTTACCCGCAGGCGCTCCTCGTTACCCAGGAACCAGACGTGATGAATCTCGGTTTGTTTTTGAATTCCGGCAACGAGGCTGAAACAATACAGTTTGCCGATGCCGGCCGGAAACCGGCGGCCCGGTGCGACCGGCCTCAGACGCTCTACGGACAGGCAGACATCCGCCGAGGTCACTTCCAGGATGGCCGGTTCGTCGGGAGGCGGGGAAGCGGCAGCAGCCGATACCGCAGTCGACAGCAGGAGCACCGACAGCAGGCTCAAGGACCAGCGCCGGGGCGAACGCGCCGCCCATCGGCGCGGGCAGGAAGGCAGGGGCGAGAGTGGGCGCATGGGTTGATGGTTGCCGTGTGGCCGTTATGGCGCTGCAGGGCGGCGCCTACTGTTTTTTTTCGGGGGTTTTGATGTTGCCCTCAAAGGACTCGGGGCTTGCAAAATACTCGTCGGGGTTCGACATGAGGGCGTCCAGTCGGTATTGATAATAGCCGATGCGCACGCGTTTGTTGTTCTGCGAACCGAAGTAATCCAGCGGCAGGGCTTCGAGCTCGGCGATTTTCTTTTCGAGCTTCACTTTCTCCCGCGTGATCAATTCATCCCGGTTAGGAGGTGCGTTGCGTTTGACGGATTCGGCTTCCTTGCGGGCCTCCTCCTCGCGGGCTTTCTCCTCATCCAATTCCTGGACGATGGCCGCGGCGCTGCGCTGCGCCTCCTCCTGGGCGGCCACATCGGCTGCAGGCGCCGAGGCCGACTCCTTGAACATCAGTTTCACGTTGCGGGCGTTCGACGGCGGCGTATTGCCGTAAAACATGTTCCCCTGCTCATCAGCCCAGCGGTAGACATCCGCGCTCAGGTAGGAAAGACCGGGGACGATAAAAAAAATCAAGGCGGCGATCAGGCGAGATTTCATTCCTCTTTTTCCACAAATGATTTGATGACGTTGTCCTGCGGGTGCCGCAGGTTTTCGAATTTAACCCCGAACCCCTGTGGACCGCTCCAGGCGACTTTTCCGGATAGGGAAAACGGCTGCGAGGAATCGGGCAGGGCGAAATTCAGAATGATGGTTTCTCCGACCTTGAAACGGTCGGTGGTCTCAATGAACACGCCCCCGATGCTGATGTCCAGGATGTAGCTGCGGAAATCGCTGCCCTTGACCTGATAATTCGCGTTGATCAGACAAGGCTTCCGTGGGTTCTCACGCATCGACGGCTCGTTGCCCTCCAGGCTCACCGTCCTCTCCGGAGGCTCGAACTCCAGGTGGTGACCCATCTGCTCGAGGAGAATCAACTGCTGGTCCTCGGACATTTCAACGATCAGCTTGAACAGGTGTGCGGTCACCTTGTCGCCCACCAGCTGTTTCAGGAGAATCAGCTGCTGGTCCCTCGGAAGGGCGCTGATCAGGTTGAAGAGCCTCAATGTGACTCCGTACCTGCCTGTCTGCTGATCTGAGTTGAGCATGTCAGGGTCCCTTGTCGTGACGCCCAAAAATAACCCGGCGATTCAAGGCGATAGACTCTCGACGGGAGGTGTTTGCCGCATGCACAATCGATAAAACTACTTCATAGTATACTAAATCCGGCCGGATTAGTCAATATTCACATTTAAATTAAATGCTTATGATAATCCTGCGGAATCGGGTCATTACGCCGGCAGGATTTCATATTCAGTGGTGATCTGGGCCACTCCCCGGACCGTGGCCGCCACCGAGCAGTACTTGTCCTGCGACAGGCTGATGGCCTGTTCCACGGCCTTCGCCGTCAGGCCCTGTCCGGCCAGGCGGTATTTCACGTGGATCTTGCGGTAGGGCCAGGGCGGCTCCGGGTCGCGCTCACCGGTGGTCGTTACCTCCAGCAGCGTGAGCGTCATGCGTTTTTTTTCCAGAATCTCAACGACATCCACGGACGAGCAGGATGCCAGCGCAATCAAAAGCATTTCCGACGGCTTGACGCCGATGCCGTCGGCCTGCCCCGACAGGACCACCGAGTGGTTGCCTGAGTCGATCCCCACAAAATGTTTTTCGTTCAACCAGCGAACCGTTGTCGTGGCGGCCATACGTACCTCCCTGTTTTAGATTAGCGCGATGCCGATGCGAATGTGAGCCAGTCCATATCCCATATCCCCGGCGAAGTCGAGACGCATGGGAATCGATTGACACCCGTATGTCTTTCGGGGTTAAATACCGGCATCAACGGCGGCCGGCCCCGGCGCGTTGCTCTCCGGGTGCCGGAGCCCGCCCGTTCGACCGAAGGAGGGACCAATGGCAGAGTTGTTGCGGACTTTGTTTCATGGGCAGCATGCGAAGCTGGGGGCTACCTTGGTGGAATTCGGGGGCTGGGAGATGCCCGTCCAGTATCCGGCGGGCATCGTGCAGGAGCATCTGGCAACCCGCCGCAGAGCCGGGCTTTTCGATGTGTCCCACATGGGACGTTTTCGTGTGGCCGGCGGTGACGCGCTTGCTTTTTTGCAGCAGGTCCTCACGAACAATGCCGCCGCCCTGAGTGTCGGAGAAGCTCAATACACCATGATCCCCGATGCGCTCGGTGGGGCCATGGACGATGCTTACCTCTATCGGTTTTCCCCTGAGGAATTCCTGCTGGTGGTCAACGCGTCCAACCGCCAAAAGGACTGGGACCACTTGAACGCCGCAGCGCGAGGGTTTCGGTCGGTGGAATTGGCAGACCGCACCCGCGAGATGGCCATGTTGAGCCTCCAGGGGCCGGAGGCCAGGGGCATCCTGTCCGCCATCCTGGAATCCGGCCGTCTTCCGGAGCCGCTCCGCAACCGCTTAAGCATCGATGCCTTCAACGGCTCGCCGTTGCTGCTGGCGCGCACCGGTTACACCGGAGAGGCGATCGGATTCGAGCTGTTCATCGACGCAGCGCCGGCGCCGGCGCTCTGGGACCGGCTCGTGGCCGAGGGGGTTCAGCCCGTCGGCCTGGGGGCGCGGGACACGTTGCGTCTGGAGGCGGCCCTGCCGCTTTACGGCCACGAACTGGGGCGCGACCCGGAGGGCCGGGACATCCCGATTTTCGCCTGCGGTCTGGCCCGGTTTGCCGTCAGCTTTTCCCCGCTGAAGGGCGATTACGTGGGGCGGGACGCCCTGACGCGGCAATTCGAGGCGTGGCGGCGGTTCGCGGAGCGGGATTTCAGCAGCATCGCCGAGCTCCCGCGGCTGATTCAACCCATCGCCTTGATCGACAAGGGCATCGCTCGGGCCGGCGCGCGGGTGCTGCGCGGCGGTAAACCGGCCGGCTTCGTTACCAGCGGGACGATGGTCCCTTACTGGGTGAGCGCCGGGACCAGCATCGATTCCACGCAGACCGACGAGAGGGGAATGCGCGCGATCGGGTTGGCGCTGCTCGACAGCGATCTGCGGGAAGGCGAGGAGGTCGAGGTCGACATCCGAGGAAAGCTTGCCCGTGCGGTCATCGTGCCCTATCACCTGCGCAACGAGGCCCCGCCGCGGGTCTGGCCGATCCTTTGGAACGAGCAGCGCCGGGGCAAACGCGAGGGCCTTGCAGTCGGGGATTCGCTGCGCAAGGTCCGCACCCTGGTGGACAAGGCCGTGCGCAACCACGCCTGGCGGCAGACGGAATGCGTCAATCTCATCCCATCCGAGCAGACGGCATCCCCCATGGTGCGGCTGCTCTCGGTGACGGACCCGGCCGGCCGCTATGCCGAGCACAAGGCGGTCAAGGCGTTCAAGGAGGCCGACGTTTTTTATTACCAGGGGACCGACTTCATCGCCGAAGTCGAGCAGTTGCTCGTTTCCGAACTGAAGGCTTACCTGGAGTGCAGCGCGGTGGAGGCCCGCACCATCTCCGGCCAGATGGCCAACACGGCAGTCTTCAGCGGCATGGTGGACTATCTCAACCGCACCGACCGCAAGGGCGAGCAGCTCCGCCTGCGCAAGGTCATGAACCACCACATCATCAAGGGCGGCCACCTCAGCGCGCAGCCCATGGGCGCTTTGCGGGATTTTGTCATGCGCGAAAGCAGCTGGGAAAAGCCGGCCGTCGTGAATTTTCCGGTGCTGTCGGAAAACCCTTACCGGATCGACATTGCGGCGACCCGGGCGCTCCTGGCCGAGCACCGGCCGGAGCTGATCATCCTCGGCAAGAGCATGACGCTGCACCGCGAGCCGGTCGCCGAAATCCGAGCGGCCATGACCGAGCTGAACACCGGCGGGGTTTTGATGTACGACATGGCCCACGTGCTCGGGCTGGTGGGGCCCCATTTCCAGCGGCCCTTCCGGGAAGGCGCCGACATCGTGACCGGCTCCACGCACAAAACCTATTTCGGGACTCAGCGCGGCATCATTGCGGTGAACGTTGCGCCCCCGGATGCACACTATCCTCTATGGGAGGCGATCCAGCGCCGCACCTTCCCGGGCAGCCTCAGCAACCACCACCTTGGCACGCTGCTGGGGCTTCTGCTGGCGGCCTACGAGATGAATCACTACAAGGACACCTACCAGCCGGCCGTCATCGCCAACGCCAAGGCCTTCGCACGGGCGTTGGCGGAATGCGGCCTGAACGTGGCCGGCGATCCCGCGATCTCCTATACTGAGACCCACCAGGTGATCGTGAGGGTCGGCTACGCAAAGGGTGCGGAGATCGCCCGGCGCCTCGAGGACAACCACATCATCCTCAACTACCAGGCTGCACCGGACGAGGAAGGGTTCACGGCCTCAGGCGCGCTGCGCATGGGCGTGCAGGAGATGACGCGCTTCGGGATGATCCCGGTTGACTTTGCCGAACTGGCCCGCCTTATGGCCGACTGCATCTTACAGAACCGCAGCGTCAAAGACGAGGTGATCCGCCTGCGACGGCGTTTTCTTGAAATGCAGTACTGCTTCAGCGGCAGCGAAGCAACTGAGCTGGTCCAAAAGCTCCATGGTCTGATCTGAAGGGGAAAAAGCGATCAGGAGAAAGCGATGTCCGAAATCAGAATGACGGGAGAACTCCGCACGGACTACGAGTGCGAAGCGAGCGGCCTGCCGGCCGAACGCTGGGCCGAGGCGGTCTTCAAGGTGGGAAACGAGGAGATCGTGCTGGAGCTCAGCGTGGAGCAGGATGTGATCGTGGCGATCATGGTCGGCGAGGACGCAGCCTGGAAAGGCACGCTGGAGGGGTTGAAGAAAATCCTGCGCGGCGAGATCAAGGCGAAATAGAGAACTGTCATGGTCGACCGTGCCGTCACCACCGTCATCGACCGGGAGCGCTGCATCGGGTGCGGCGAGTGTGTTCGTGTCTGCCCGTCGCAGACCCTTGAGATGAAGGACGGCAAGGCCGCCGTGACGGGCGCTCGCTCGCTCGGCTGTGGGCACTGCGTTGCCGTGTGCCCGGTGGAAGCGGTGCGGGTGGAGGCGTTCGATCCGCACAGTTTCCGGTTTCACACCTTTGCCTGCCGAGCGGACTGGATGTCCTACGGCGCCTTCGACCCCGGCGAACTGGTGCGACTGATGGCCTCGCGCCGCTCCTGCCGATCGTTCGATGAAAGAAGCGTGGACCGCACGCTGCTCGAGGACCTGGTCCGGATCGGCACGACCGCGCCGTCCGGAACGAACAGCCAGCAATGGACGTTTACCGTTCTGCCCACCCGTGCGGCGGTGATGGGGCTCGGCAACGCCGTCGGCGCGTTTTTCAAGCGCCTGAACCGAATGGCCCAAAACCCGCTGCTGCGCCACGGTCTGCGATGCATCGGCCGGCCGGAGCTCGCGGATTATTATCGGGATTACCACCAGAGCGTGGCGGAGGGCTTGGCCGATTGGGAAGAGCGCGGCCGCGACCGGTTGTTCCACGGCGCGCCGGCTGTCATCGTGGTCGGGTCGGTCCCCGGAGCCAGCTGCCCGGCCGAAGACGCCCTGCTCGCCGCCCAGAACATCCTGCTCGGGGCGCACGCGCTGGGGCTGGGGACCTGCCTGATCGGCTTCGCCGTCAGCGCCATTCAGAAAGACGGCCGGATAAAGGATGTCCTGAAAATACCACGCGAGGAAAACGTGCACGCCGTAATCACCGTCGGCCACCCGGCCGTGACTTACCAGCGGCTGACCGGCCGCAAAAAAGCTTTATCGAGGTTCGTTGAGCCCTGATGCGTGCCATGTCTCGCGGAATGCATCCGCTGCCTTGACCGAGATCGAATCGAGCGCGCTGCGAACTAAAGCCGGGAGCAAGAAATTTAACACCCGAGCGGCTGTTACTTGCCGCCCGCTGCGGGTTCACCCTTAATCTCCGCCAGCGTCAGTTTGGAAAACTCCTCAAAAAGCCAGCCCATGCGAGTTTCGTTCATGCCCGCGAAGCCGCCCAGGGCGTAGGAGGCCGATACCTTGAAGGTGTGACGTGGCTCGCCCTTGTCGCCGATCAACGACACATCCCCGACGATGTGGTCATCGCCGGCCATAAACCCCCACATAAATGCATTGAACGTCGAACGGACCCGGATATCGGTGATCACGACTCTTACCAGGCTGAGCGACGCCTTGTCGATAAGCCCGCTGGCCTCAAGGTTGCGCTCGATCATCGCCTGCAGTTTCTGGTCCTCGAACCTCACCAAGTCGTTGGGATCCGTGGTGGCAGCCGGGTCGACGGTCAGCTCCACCTTGCTAAACTTTTCTCCCGCGGGGCGGGACTCAACGCCATCCTGGCGTCGCTGCACGGAGGACGCGCACGCCGCCACGAACGCACAAACAACCACCAATGCGCAGACCATCCATTTTTTCATGAACAACCTCCTTTGGGGTAGTGTCCGCCGCTGCCGGACTGCACTTTGACCCGTTCAGCACCACCCGGCGCGGCGGCTTGGTTTGCGGCCGTTGAATAACAGCAGGCACCGCTCGGCTTTTAAATGTGGGCGGCCACCCTGTCCTCGAGCATCTTAAGGAACCCTGAAAAAAAGTGGTCGGCCCCGGCTATCAACTCGAAGGCGGCGGTCGGGTTCCAGTGGGCGCGGGCGCGGTCGATCGTGGCCGGCGGGGCGATCTCGTCCCTGCTTCCGGCGACGATCAGGCCGAGGTTTGCGATGGGCGCGGGCGGCCCGAAGTCGATGAACGCCAGCGGCGGGGACACCATCACCATGCGCTGAAATCCCTCGTTCGCGCCGGCGTTGACCCAGGCGCCGAAGGAATACCCCGCCACGTCAATCTGCGTCATCCCCAGGCCGGCCAGATAGGCACGGGCGGCCAGTACGTCCCGGCGTTCGCCGACCCCCTTGTCGTGGCGGCCGCCGCTGCCGCCGACCCCGCGGAAGTTGAAGCGCAGCGTGCTGAACCCCTTGCGTCGATAGGCGTTGCGCACGGCCAGGACCACGGGGTTGTCCATGTCGCCCCCGTAAAGAGGGTGCGGATGGGTGATGACCACTCCTTTTGCGCCCGATTCTTGTCCCAGCATGCCTTCGAGCTGCAGGTTCGCGGATGCGAAAAATATGGCCGTTTCCGTCATGGCGTTCAGCGCACTTTCTGCAGCGCGGCAAGGAGGTCCTTCCCGAACGCCTTCCGTTGCCATTGCCTCAGCCCGTCCAGATCGGCGAGGTCCTCCGCTTTCTGCGGCCGGCGTTCGGCCAGAGCACCCATCGTCGCTTTGGAGCAGATCAGGGAGGGGTCGATTTTCAACCGGCGGGCCTGGGACTCGCGCCAGCTGCGCAGGAGTTGGATGCGGTTGGACACCACGGCGGGTAACGTTTTCGATTTCTGGCGCGGATAGCGCGGCAGCTGGGAGACCGGCATGTCCAGGGCTTTTTGGATGGCGGCGAGGACGTCACGTCCGTGGCGCTCCATCTGGGTAGCGCTCAGGATCCCGGTCTGCTTGAGCTCCTCCAGGCCCTCCGGTTTGGACACGGCCAGGGCCAGCAGGGTGTCGGGGTTGAAGACTTTGAAGGGGGGACGGTCCTTGCGGCGGGCGAGCTGCCGCCTGAGCTTCAGCAGGTTCTCCAGAACGGCCAGCCCACGGGGTTCCAGGCGTCCGGCGCCCTTGCAGTTCAAAAACAACGGCCCCGCATCAGCGGCGGACGGCCTGACCTTGCTCAGCAGCCGGCATTCTTCGCTGACCCAGGACAGGCGATCCTTGGCCGTGAGTTCCTCCTCCAGCCGTTGTGCCAGCGGCAACAGATAGCGCACATCCGCGGCGGCGTACGCCAGCATGCCCGCCGGCAGCGGCCGCAGGGACCAGTCCTTGCGCTGGTATTTCTTGTCAACGGTCACGCCGAAAATGTTTTTCAACACCGCTTCCAGGCCGGTCTCTTTAAAACCAAGGAAGCGACAGGCGAGCTGGGTGTCGAAGAGGGCGTTGATCCGGATCTCGAAGTCCCGGTAGAGAGAGCGCACGTCGTAATCAGCGCCGTGAAACACCTTGCGGATGTCCGGGTTCCGGAAAACGGGTTTGAGCGGGGAGAGGTCCCTGATCGCGATCGTGTCGATGATGACGTTGCGCTGCGCCGTGGCCAGCTGGATCAGGCACACCTTCTCCTGGAAATGATACATGGAGTCGGCTTCAAGGTCGATCCCGAGGAGGGGCTCCTGCTCGAGCGCTGCAGCGAGGGTTTCAAGATCCGATGGGGTGTCGATGATGTCATACCGAAGCGATCCGTCTAAAGCCATTTTCTCCTTGACCCATTCGTTTCTTTTTTTTAATCAATACAATCTCGTAGGCAAAGCGATGGGTGTGCCCGCTGCCGGTTGTGGAATCAGACGAATCGGTGTAATATCAAAAATCGACCGGTCGCTCCGTCAGCCGGTCTTTTGTTTTTTATTTTCGGGCCGACGGGCGACGTAGGGACCGGACCGACGTTCGGGGACTCAACGTCCCATCGTGCTAACTCTCAACAGCGAACAAGAGACGACGTGCAATGATCAACATAACACTTCCGGATGGTAACATAAAGTCTTTTGATCAGGCCATTTCCGGCCTGGACCTGGCCCGCAGCATATCCGAGGGGCTGGCCCGCAACTGTGTCGCCATGGAGCTGGATCACCGGTTGGTGGACCTGAACGCACGCATCGACCGCGACGCGACGGTGCGGCTGGTCACCACCAAGGACCCGGAGGCGCTGCAGGTGATGCGCCACAGCGCCGCCCATGTCATGGCCCAGGCGATCCTGCGTCTGTACAAGGACGCCAAGCTGACTATCGGGCCGGTGGTCGAGGACGGATTTTACTACGACATCGACATGCCGCCGGTTTCAGAAGAGGATTTTCCCACGATCGAGGCCGAGATCCAGAAGATCATCAAGGCCAAACTGCCCCTGCGGCGGCGTGAGGTGACCAAAGCGGAGGCCCTGGAGTTTTACCGCAACGAACCCTACAAGCTGGAAATGATCCAGGAGCTTCCCGACGGTACGATCTCGGTCTACGAGCAGGGCGAGTTCACGGACCTCTGCCGCGGGCCGCACGTGCCCCACACAGGGCTCGTCAAGGCCATCAAGCTGCTCAAGGTGTCCGGCGCCTACTGGCGCGCCGACCCCACCCGCGCCCAGCTGCAGCGCATCTACGGCACGGCCTACTTCGACAAGAAGGAGCTCGATGCCTACCTCACCTTCCTCGAGGAAGCCAAGCGCCGCAACCACCGCAAGATCGGCCAGGCCCTGGACCTCTTCAGCTTTCACGACGAAGCGCCCGGGATGCCTTTTTTCCATCCCAAGGGTATGGTCATCTGGAACGCGCTGTTGGAGTACTGGCGCAGCGAGCACCGGGCCGCCGGCTACGTGGAGACCAAGACCCCGATCATTCTCAACCGTTCGCTATGGGAGCGCTCCGGCCATTGGGAGAATTACCGTGAAAACATGTACACCACCTCCATCGACGAGACGGAGTACGCCATCAAGCCCATGAACTGCCCCGGCGGCATGCTGCTCTACAACCGCAAGCCGCATTCCTATCGGGACCTGCCCCTGCGGGCGGCCGAGATCGGGCTGGTGCACCGCCACGAGCTGAGCGGGGTGCTCTCGGGCCTGTTCCGGGTGCGGGCTTTTCACCAGGACGACGCCCACATCTTCATGACGCCGGAGCAGATCGAGCAGGAGATCCTGGGCGTGCTGCGGCTGGTGGAGCGCATTTACGGGGCCTTCGGCCTGGGGTTCCATCTGGAGCTGTCCACCCGGCCGAAGAAATCGATCGGCACCGACGCTCAGTGGGAGCTGGCCACCCACGGGCTCAAATCGGCCCTCAACGCGTATGGCCGTGATTACAAGCTCAACGAGGGCGACGGCGCCTTCTACGGACCGAAGATTGACATCCACATCAAGGACGCTCTCGGCCGAACCTGGCAGTGCGGCACCATCCAGCTCGACATGTCGCTGCCCGAGCGCTTCAACCTGCACTTCGTCGACCGGGACAACGAGCGCAAGCGCCCGATCATGATCCACCGCGTGATCTACGGCTCCATCGAACGGTTCCTGGGGATCCTCGTCGAGCATTTCGCCGGCCGCTTCCCGCTGTGGATGTCCCCGGTTCAGGCGGTGCTCCTGCCCATGAACGACGAGCTCAGCGCTTACGCCGAAGAGGTCAAGTCCCGGTTCGATGCGGCCGGTCTGCTCACGGAGGTGGACAGCCGCACCGAGAGCCTGAACCGGAAGGTGCGTGAAGCCCAGCTCAACCAGGTGCCGCTGACGCTCACCCTCGGCGCCAAGGAGAAGGAAAGCGGCACGCTCGCCGTGCGGACCCTCGACGGCAAAGTGACCTACGGGATCACCCACGAGCGGTTCATCGCCGCGGTGTCTGAAAACATCCGGCAGCGGGCGATCAGCTTCGACGGCTTTTAAGGAGTGAACCAGGCGCCGGCAATGTGGGAGCGGCTTTCCGGCCGCGATACGCAGTCGAAGGAAGACCGCGGCGGGAAAACCACCCCCACGGGCATCGGTCATCCACGTCGGCATCGGAGCGACAAGACGAGCAGCATGCCAGTCAGAAAAACCGATAGCATGCCGGCCAATGCCGGCGTCACGACCAGCCGGGCGGCATTCTGCGATCTGCGCTGCGAATGTGCGGACTTCGCCAAGACCGACGCTCTGGACGGCAGCTGCCGTACGTTCATGTCCGTTTGGTGCTGCAAGCTGCGGCGGCACGTCACCAAGAACGCCCCCTGCGAGGCCCGCTACGGCCGGCGCCGCCCGACGACAGGATTCTAAGAGATGATACGGGATGCTGGATACGGGATGCCGGATCATGGCCGTGCAAACTGCCTGTGGCTCATCCAGGGCCCGGCATCCTGTATACAGGCGCTCCGAGTTGAGGATCTGAAATCCGATCGACAAGAATCCGACGAATTCAGGGCGGCACGGCAATGAACCGCTTCCTCCGCTACTGGCTGCCGCTGATCGCCTACTGCCTGCTCATCTTCTTGCAGTCGAGCTCGGACAACCCGGTGGACCTGCCGCCGATTGCGAATGTTGACAAGGTCCTGCACGCCGGCGCTTACGGCCTTCTCGGCATTCTTTTCTACCGCGCCTACCGCTCCCGTTGGCCGAGCGCTTCCGGCTGGACCATGGCCAACGCCAGCCTGCTGTCCGCAGCGTTCTACGGCCTGACCGATGAGATCCACCAGTATTTCGTGCCCGGCCGCAGTGCGGATCCCTGGGATTGGCTGGCGGACACGGTCGGCGCCATGCTGGGGGTGGTCGCGTATCATGCCCTGCTTTACCTCCAATCCCGCAGGGCCGCTTCTTGGCGCAATTGACAAAGCCGGCGGGTTCGGATAGAAAAACCGCAAGATAACCAGGGGCTGAGCCCCATCCCGCCAGGACATGTGAAGAGCCTATGACTGACAAGACCGATCCCATCATCATCAACGGCAACCGCTTCGCCTTCGAACCGGGTGAAACCATCCTGGAGGTGGCGCGGCGCAATTCCATCGACATCCCTACGCTGTGTCATCTCAAGGGGGCCTCGCCCACCGGCGCCTGTCGGGTCTGTGTCGTGGAGGTCCAGGGCGCCCGCTCCCTGGTCGCCTCCTGCGCCATGCCGGCGGCTCCCAGGATGGTGGTACAAACGGAATCCCCCAAGGTCGTCGCCGCCCGGCGCATGGTGATTCAGCTGCTGCTCGCCTCGGGCAACCACAACTGCGCCGTGCGCGGATCGGACGGCCGCAACTGGACGGATTTCCAGATGACGGTTCAACGCGCCGACGGCAGCCAGGAGCTCTGCCCGGTCTGGGGGGACTGCCGGCTTCAGGACCTGGCCTACCGCTACCAGGTCAACGGCGAACGGTTTGAACCCACTCCGCCCCGCTATCCCATCGAAGACGTCAACCCTTTCATCGTGCGGGATTTTTCGCGCTGCATCCAGTGCGGCCGTTGCGTCCAGGCCTGCAATGAAATTCAGGTGAATCAGGCGATTCACTTCGGCTACCGCGGCTCCAGAAGCAAGATCATCGCTGCGGGGGACCGCCCCTACCGGGACTCCGACTGCATTTTCTGCGGGGAATGCGTCCAGGCCTGCCCGACCGGGGCGCTGGTGGAAAAGGACGTGCGCTACACGGTTCGGCCCTGGGAAGCCCGCAAGGTGCGCACCACCTGCTCCTACTGCGGCGTCGGGTGCCAGATGGAACTGCACGTCAAGGACAACCGGGTGGTCAAGGTCACCGGAGTTGAAAACACGCCGCCCAACTTCGGAAGCCTCTGCGTCAAGGGCCGTTTCGGCTTTGACTTCATCGGCTCCCCCGAGCGCCTGACCCGGCCGCTTATCAAAGAAAACGGCGGCTTCCGGGAATCCTCCTGGGACGAGGCGCTGGACCTGGTGGCCCGCCGCCTGGGAGAGATCAAGGCCGCCTCCGGCCCCGACAGCATCGGGGTCCTGACCTCGGCGCGGATCACCAACGAGGAGAACTACATTGCCCAGAAGTTCACCCGGGCAGTGCTCAAGACCAACAGCATCGACCACTGCGCACGTCTCTGACATTCCTCCACTGTGGCCGGTCTGGCCGCAGCGTTCGGCAGCGGGGCGATGACCAACACCATCGCCGACATCGAGCAGGCGGACGTCATCCTGATCACCGGCTCCAACACCTCCGAAAACCATCCGGTCATCTCGAGCGTCGTCAAGCGCGCCGTACACTTGCAGGGCAAGCAGCTCATCGTGGTCGACCCGCGGCGCATTTCGATGACGCGCTACGCCCGCAAGTGGCTCCGGCCCAATCTCGGCACCGACGTGGCCTGGATCAACGGGCTGATGCACGTGATCATCGCCGAGGACCTTCACGACAAGACGTTTGTGGAAAACCGCACCGTGGGCTTTGACGCCCTGCGGAAAACGGTTGAAACGTACACCCCCGAGCACGTCGAAAAAATAACCGGCATCCCGGCCCCGGATCTGATCGAGGCCGCCCGCTTGTACGCGGCGGCGGAGCGCGCCAGCATCCTATACTGCATGGGGATCACCCAGCACACCACCGGCACCGACAACGTGAAGTCGCTGGCCAATCTCGCCATGCTCTGCGGCCACCTGGGGATGCCGGGCGGCGGGGTGAACCCGCTGCGGGGCCAGAACAACGTCCAGGGCGCCTGCGACATGGGCGGGCTGCCGGACGTGTTCTCCGGCTACCAGAAGGTGGCGGATGAAGCGGCGCGCGGGCGCATGGCGGCCGCCTGGAAGGTTGCCGATCTGCCGGAGAAGCCCGGCATGAAGGTGACCCATATGCTGCCGGCCGCCCACGACGGCACGCTCAAGGCCATGTACATCATCGGCGAGAACCCGCTCGT
>Ga0210069_1000030_pt1 | contig 25431 bp, 48 predicted proteins | sample RushSE_TuleB_D2_FD_185568 | JGI IMG/M metagenome (GOLD analysis project Ga0210069, IMG submission 185568) | Wetland microbial communities from San Francisco Bay, California, USA, that impact long-term carbon sequestration - RushSE_TuleB_D2... | ecosystem: Environmental > Aquatic > Marine >... | reverse complement strand
GGCCCTCGTCGCAGCCCTCTCCGTCACGGGAATCCTCGTCGGCCTGGCGGCCACGAGGCAGTCCCGGAGGAGGAGGCTCGACGAGGTCCAACTCCGCCGCCTGAGCGAGGCCGCGAGGGACGGCAACATCACCCTCGACCTCGCCGAGGACGGAGCCGTCGTCGCGAGGAGGGCGGGGAAACGAGACCTGGAACGCGTCTTCAAGAAGGAGATCGAGAAACTCAAGCGGAGGAAGAAGTAACATGTCGCCGAGAACACAGCCCGGAGGGATCCCGATCCCCGTCGTGATCGAGCAGAAGTCGCCCCCCGTCGGCTCGAGGGCCTTCGTGGCTGTCTTGTCGGTCATACTCGGCGTCGCCGTGTCGACGACGGCCATCATCGGGTTCTCGGGACGCTACTTCTTCGTCGACCGCGCCGAGTATTCCCAGCAGGAGCTGAGGGCGGAAACTCAGAAGGGCGAGACCATGAAGATCCTCCAGCGCGTCGAGACGACGCTCGACCAGCAGGCCAGCTCCCTCGCCCGCCTGGAGAAGTCCTTCGAGCGCCTCTCCGAGATCGTGAGGGGAGTCGAGCTGGGCAGGAGGAGGAGGTAAATGCAGGAACTGGACGACGTCGTCACGGCTCCCGTCGTGACCCGAGACGACGCCAGGTCGACGCGGCAGTCGATCCTCCTCGACCCGGGGGCTTCGGGAGAAGTGGTCGTGACCCCCGATCCTCCCATGACGGGCGTCGTCCTGTTCGTGGACGTCGAGCCTCGCGACGCCGCGGTCTCGGCCACCAGACTGGAACACGGCTCAGCTCTCCTCGGAAGCCACGTCCCGATTCACCAACTCAAACGAGGAATGACCATCAGCGACGAAGTCGACCGCGACCACCCGGTGACGATCTCACTCGAGAACAACGACGTCCGGCGGGCCCGCGCCGTCGTCAGCCTCGTCGGCGGCGAGGAGAAGGAAGGATAGACATGGGCCTAGACACCACCAGCAGCAAGAAACCCATCCTCCAGGACGCCGAGCAAAACATCGGCAACTCCGAAGTCATCTACCCCCAGGCAGGTCCCGCCGCCGGCTCCGCCACGACCATCCCCCAGAAGAGCCCCGCGCGCATCATCCAGCTCTCCGCCGGCTCGGCGGCGGGGCAGACCACGTCCGTGATCGTGACGGCCACCCGCTTGCCCCGCAACAAGAACCCCACCCCGGGATTTCCGGGACCAATCACCGGAATCATCGAGTTCGGCAACGGGGGACGATCCACGTCTATGGAGTTCGACGTCCCGATGGGACCCTTCATCGGCAGCGTAACGGCAGCCGCGGAGGCCACCGAACCAAGGGACGGAATCGCCGTCATCACGGTACCCACCGGAGTCATCCGCCTCTACGCGCGCTACGACAGCCTCCTCATCGAACCCCTGCTCAACACAAACGGCCAGGTCTGCCTAGCCGACGTCCAGGGAGTACCGCGACAAGGACCTGGAGGCCCGGTAGTCCTCCCGCTCCTACCGGTATCCGTACCAGCCGAACCCGTGCAGGTCCAGGCCATGGCCGCCTACTTCAGCAAACGCTTTTCCTTCACCTACAGGACCCTCTACTGCTACGTCGGGCAATGGGTCGGTATAGCTCAGACACCCGTGCTCGTATCCGGTTCCGCCGCCCCGGCCATCACACCCATTTTCTACGTCCTACCGGCTTTCACCCGTTCCCTGAAGGTACTGCGGCAACCCCTGACCAGCGCCCTCAACGTCACGCTACGAGACAGCGTCAACGCCCTGGACAACGTCGCCATCGCGGCGGGAGTGACGTGTCCGACCATCCCCATCATCGGCCACGAAACCATCGTCACGATCGAGTCCGCAACGGCGGCCGATACCGTGACCATGCTCGCCCTCTGCTGCGAGGTCGGGATCTAGGAAGTCGTGTACAACCAACCCGCAAATAGCCCGGACGTCGAGCACAGCGCCCACGAGCGCACGCGCAACCTCTCTGACGGCTCGCTCGACGAGTGCGAGGGCATCGGCGAGAATCCCACCGCCTCGCAGCTCCCGGAGCTGGCGTTGGCGCTGCAAGGAGTACCGTCGAGGTCCTTGGCCCACACGCTCCACGGTATCCCGGTAGTCCCCTGGAAATCGTGCTCCGGGTCGAAGCAGTCGACTCCTGCAACCAGGTCCGGCGTCGGCAGGTCACCCGAAGGCCACCTGGCGTACGCTTCAGGATACGACTGCTTCCAAGCCTCGCACGCCGCCCCCACGTCGTTCGCGACGAGGACGAAGTTGTTCGGCGGCAGGTCGCGCGCGGTACCGTACCCCGACGGCTGGTCACCCGTCGGAGAAGGCACGTCGCAGGACAGCCTGCCGGCGTCGTCTCGCCTCAACCCGGCGTCTCCCCGAGCGTCCTTCCCCCCGGAGTCGGCCGAAACCACTCCCTCCCCCACAACGTCGGTTTTCCCGGAGTCTGGGTCATGCCAGTCACCGGCGCCGTCGCAGCCCGCCAGGCAGTACCCGAGCAGGGCGCATACCGCGCCGACGAGGAGGTACCGAAGCCACCCGCTAGGTGGAATGTCGAAAAACCTGAGTGAAGGGTGTCCGTGCATCATGCTACGATCGTAGCTGGTTCAGAACTAAGTGTCAAGAACAAAAAATCCAAAGGTCCTGACTCATGGCAAAAAAAGTACGGAAGATCTCGGCCGAGAAGTTCTCCGACGAAACCTCCATCCTGCCACACGTCGTCGCCGAAAACGTGGTCCGAGAGGCTTCTGCCCTCATCGCCAAAATGAACCGGAGCTCCCACTTCGAATATCCGTTCTACGACACCCTGACACCACGCTCCGGCATCTTCAGAGACCAAGAAGAACCGGTCAAGTACCTCGCGAACCACGCCCTCACCATCTACGCCCACAACCCAGATTTCCGACGACAACTAAGAAAGAATTCAGGACGAGACTACCTCTACTCCTACATGCGACACTGGATCTCCGCCGAGACGCTGCTCGCCGACCTGGTCCACTCCATGCGAGTAGAGGTCGGGCACCGCGGAGCCTACGCCGCCGCCGCGTGGCCAGGCCAGTTGAGCGAGTGGGAAGCCACGCGAGGTCCCACCAAGCCGCTCTTCTACGTCTACGAGGGTGGCCACGTCGAGGAGGTCAGGTAGCCGTGGCCATCGACCTCGTGCTGGGCAGGACGAGCAGGGACTGGAGCTGCGGGTCCCTGCTGCTGCCGTCCGCGCAGCAGCGAGCGCTCTTCGCCAAGGTCGACGACGTCCGCTACGACGTCCGCCGGGCCGGCCGCGGGGCAATGGCGGGACTACTCTCGCTCTCCGCCGCCCTCGGCCTCGTCGCCCTCTCGGGCATCTACCGGACATCCAGGGGAGGTAACGACAGATGGCATCGCTGAACAAAGGCAATGCCGGCAACTTCGTCAAGCTCGTCCACGTGACGGAGCGATACTTCAGGCACCCCGACGTCGAGAAAATCCTTGACTACCAGCAGGCTGGCCACGCCGCGATCAACCTGTCGGAAATCGCCGGGTACGTCCAGGACCACGTTCTCGAAGAAGGCGAGAAGCTGAGCGGGCGCGACCTCTCTCAGATTCGCGACACCCTCAAGCGGGCAGCCTATCTGCTCCGCAACCGAGAGATCGCCAAGATAGGCTTCGCCCTGTCGAGCACGGTCGTCGCCGACCGGCTCGAAGAGGCGGCCAAGACACTGAGGAGATAGCCATGAGCAACACGCACAAGGACCTGGAGTTCCACGTCGAGGACGCGGGGGGAAAGACCCAGTATTTCAAGAGTTGGCCAAAGGCCCTCGAGCTGGCCGCCGCCGTCAGCGCGAGCACCGGCCGAGCCGTCAACGTCGACGTCGTCGCCTGGAGCCGCGAGGCCGCCCGCAAGTGGGCGGGCGACGCCGGGGTCGAGGTCTTCGAGGAGGACCCGGAAGCCTCCGTGCACGAGCGCCTCGTCGTCCGCGTCGAGAGCCAGGGGAGGATCGCGTGAAGGAATACGTCGTCTCCTTCGTCCACCAGGGAGTTCCTCTCGAGGCCAGACGACTGCGGACCGGAACCGCCCCGTCCACGAAGTGGATCTTCGAGGACTTCGCCGTCTACCACCCCAGCGAACCGGGCTCGCCGATCGACCAGATCCAACTCTACTACGATACCCAGGACGACGAGTGGAAACACTGGCCGACCAAGTTCGTCTCCTCCCACCGTCCGCTCGGGAAATCCTTGGCAATCGCCCGCAACGAGAATCCCGAACTGACAAGCTACAAGGTAACGGTCAACGTCCACAGGCACGTCGATCTGTCGGACAAACCCACCACCCGAAAGATCAAGGTCGAAGCCCAGAACCCCTCGGAAGCCGTCTATCGACTGCGCGACGCGATCTCCGCAGACAACGTCCTCGTGCTACCCAACGGTTCCCACCGTTACATCGGCAACGTCTGGTTCACCCGGGTGTCGCAGGCGTGATTACTTGAGAAGAACACCATGGCGAAAAGAAACAAGAAGACCGACGCCTCCTACCTCGACAAGCTCGGGCGCGACACCGCCATGGCCTACGCGTTCGTGTTGAAGGTACAGGCGGCCGGGGACAACAACTCGCTACCCCTCCCCGAAAAGGAAGTCGGTCAACTGCTCGACGCCGCCATCGAGGGACTGCACAAACTGGGGAAGATCGACTGGACGAGAACCAACGCCGACCGCAAACAGGTGTTCGTCATATCCTGGTACAACGAGATGCAAAAGCTAGGAATCGCGTAGTCCAGCTCGCCGAGAACCACTTCAACAACTGAAAAAACATCATGATCTTCATCGTGAGCAACAACAAACAGTACAGCGACCACCGACTGTACTTCGTGAAGGCACCTCCCCGCTTCGAGAAGTGGTTCAACGAGGTCCTGGTTCCCTTCATGAATGCCGAAGATCAGACCTACATTCCCACGATCATCGCCAAGTCCGAACACCTCGAATGGAGGGGAATAGATCAAACCTGCTCGCCTACCGATCTCGCGAAACACATCTGCTTGTCAATAGGCGATTATCCACCTTTTCCTCGCTGAATTCACATGGCGTTCAACATCACCTCGTGGAGCAAGAGAAACCGAGACTTCGGTCGGGGGAGTCCCCCGCCCCGGGGCTCCATCGAGTACGCGGGCGTCGGGGACATGTGGGAGCCGGAGCCCTCGTCGACCGGGGCGTCGGCCGCCGCGACCCTGCTCTCGCCGGCCTACGCCGCGTGGCGAGCGTGGCTCACCTGGGACGACTGGAACGTCTGGAAGATCTCCTGGAGCGAGCTCGACGCCTCCGAGAGGTGGGTCAACGCGATCGACCGCAGCGTCCGCCAGGCGCGCACCGTCCACGACGACAAGATCTTGTCGGCGCGAGACGAGGCCGCGTGGCGGAGCTTCATGGAGCGCTGGATCCCCTTCCTGGGAGACATGAAGCTCCCCGGCCACTTCAACGCCATGCTCGCGTCGAACCGCCAGTTGTTCGACTCCCTCATGAACGAGTCGAAGCGCCTCGCCGACCGCTTCGCGAAGAAGGGCATGGCCCTGGTCCCCGTGCCCTACGCCAACGAGCTCCTCTTCGTGATGCGCAAGGTACCGCGAAAGATCACGTCCGGAGGCATGGCCAAGGTCCTGGAAATCGGCGCGGTATGCGGCGAGAAGATGCTCGACGAGAACATGCCGTGGTACGCGTGGCTGGCGTCGAGCGACCACCGGGGACTGCGCCGGGCCATCGACGAGGCTGATAAGGCGAAGAAGATCTACGAGCGCTCGCGCGGGAGCAAGAAGACCTACTCGCCCGGCGACCCCGCCTACGACGAGTTCCTGCGACGCCTGACGAGGATATGGATCGAGGCCGCCGGACTGGCCGGCATCCGCGAGGTCCAGGGAACCGCCCGCGCAACCCTCGCGGACGACGTCAGGCGCTTCCCCCACGAGGCCGGCACCAACCTCCTGTGGGCGCTCGGCATAGCGGGCGCCGCCTACCTCGGCGTCGACTGGCTGGTCCACCGCAAGAGACCCACCGTCGCCGTGCCCGACGCCGTCCGGGCAGGAGAGGAGGACTGAGCCGTGTCACTCGACCTCCTCCTCGGCCGTACCGCGAGAGACTGGAGCTGCGGGGCCTCCCGCTTCGCGGACCGGTCCTCCCTGTCACCCCGAAAGCTAGGTGAAGCCGTGAAAGCAGAGTTCAGCCGAACGTTCGACCTGATCTCCCGCCTCACCAACGAGAAGAAGCTGCCCCCCGCGGAGCGGCGCTCGTTCGGACCCCTCATGCGGAGGTGGTACGACTACTCGACCTCCCGCGGGAACGGCTTCGACGAGTCGGACGTCGTCACCCTGCTCAACTTCCTCGAGCTGTGCCGGCGGGCCAGGGACCGATTCGCCCGGTACGACGCCGCGACCCCGCCGACGAAATCCTCCCTTTCGAAGCAGGTCGTCGCCCAGTTCCGCGCCCCCGGGTGGAGCCCCGGCCACCCCGCGCGAGCCTGGAAGATCCTGCTCGGGACCGGCCTCGCGCTGACCGGACTGGCTCTCATCCGAAAGGAAGCAAAGTGAAAACCTTCAAGCCAATTCCATTCCAAGAGCTCGGCGTCTATACAGACAGCGACGAGGATGACGAAAAAGAGCTTCTGAGAAAACACATCGGTTCTCTCGTAGAAGACTTCCTCGACAGCCACCCGCGGGCCGTCCGACAGCAGGTCGAAGAAAAGATCGCTGCCGAAGCCGCGAGAAATCTAGCGCGTGCCAAACAGGCAGCCACCGCCTACGCCGTCGAATCACTCCTCGAAGCCGCCAGAATTCCCTCCCGCGTGTCAGCCCCCAAAAACAAGAAGCTGACCATCAACGTCACGATCCTCAAGCCCAGCGCCCTCGTCCAGGCCTGGAAACGCGAGACCGAAAGCGCCGGCTTGACCTGGGACCCGAAGTTGCGGGACGACGACATCCACGACGTGGTGATGCTCTGCAAAATGCTCGACAACTACGCCAAAGCCTTCGACCTCGAAAACCTCGCCGAGCGCTACGCTCTCTACATCAGCAGCGAATTGATGTAAAAAATCATTTGACACTTTGTTCATAAGGTGATAAAAAATAAAAAAGTCACGAACGTCTCAACCTACCAGATCAACACCGACCGCGAGGACCAACAACCATGACATCACAGCAGGAATACGAGCAGAACGAGCTCCGCGCGGCCTGGCGCCACGAGCAGCAGGTCGACGCCGCTCCCCTCGGCGACCGCAAGGACGCCCAGCGAGAATTCCTCGAGGCCATGCGCGACCGCCCCGCCGTCGTGGGCGAGAGGATCGGGTGGCTCGTCGACGGGAACTACGGATACGGTGCCATGCTCAAGGCGAAGCAGGTCGTCGCGAGCCCCCGCATGAACCGGAGGGCGGCCCTCGTCCAGTCGGTCGCCGTCTTCGAGTGGCAGTGCCCGCGCCGCATGGCCGCCGACGCGTGGAAGAAGCTCACCCCGCGGCAGAAGAAGTTGCTCGACGACGTCGTCGACGTGGTCGTCGCGGAGGCCGAGAAGGAAGCTGGTTGACATGAACCTCTCCCCAGACTTCGAGAAATCCTTCCAGGAGTACCAGGCCCTGGTAGACCGAGGCCGGGACCAGCGCACGGCCCTGGCCGTCGCCATCCTGGGCGACGAAGTGTACGCGCGCCGGACGAAGATGCCAGGCTACAATGGCGACGTCGACATGCTCCGGGAACCCCGGGTGGCGGTCAAGAGGGCGAGCACCTGGGGGATCCCCACCTCCAGACACGCCCACGCGCTGCGGGCCGACGCCCTGGCCCCCGTTCCCCGGGCCATGGACGAGGAGTACCAGGACTACCTCGGACGAGCGCTGCAACGCTACGGCGAGGGTGACGGCCGAACCATCTCCGGGATCTACCGCGACCACTTCCCCGCGAACGTCAAGAACCGCCTCCGCTTCCTCTCCCACGGCCTCCCCATGGTACAGGACGCCGTCCGGCTGCACGAGTACCTCGCCCGGACGAGGTCGGCGTCCTTCACCTAGCAGCAACTCACCCACCCCTCGAAAGAAAACGCCATGAGCAAGAAGATCGAGATACCCGTCGGAAAAGACAACTACGTCGAGCTGGAAGCCGAGAGGATCCTCTGCAACGACGTCGTGCTGCCCGGGGAGAGCAACCCCCACAAGCGGAGGCTGTGGGTGGTGTGGAACGAGTACGGAGCCCTGGGAGCCGTCTGGGCCAACAACGAGGAGGAAGCCCTCGACGAGCTCGTCGACGCCGACCTCGGGAAGGGTCTCCTGGTCGACGCGGACTACCTGGCCGGACTGTCCGAGGAGGAGCGCGAAGCACTCGCCTACCTGGGCAACGCCGGGGAGGCCGCCGACCTGACCAACGTCGGCCTCGAGGACGTCAAGCTCGACCCGAAGCACAAGAAGGACCTGAGCCTGCTGCTCAAGTTCGCGGAGGCCCGCGGGGCCGGCGCCGACACCCTCGACGACCTATAGTACCGGAGAACCACTATGAAGCAGCTCAGCCAAAGCGAGAAGGAGCAGCTCAGGAGAACCATCTCCGCCGCTCGAGAGGGGAGGGCCACCCTCCCCCAGCTCGCCTCGGCCTACGAGCACGCCTCGGCCGCGATCCTCCCGGGATGCATGGAGGAGCTCCGAGACCACATGCAGCGACGACTGTCCGTCAAGTCCCGCGAGCGCTCCGTGGGACGCGACCTCCTCCTTGGACTGACGACGGGCACCATCGCCCACTACCTCCTGAAGGGGCACTAGATGTCGTGGGACCTCGCCCTCCGCCGCCACCTCCCCCGCGACATCTCCCGCGGCGACTCCCCGCCGCCCGATCCCAGGGCGGAGATTTTCAGCGCGGCCGTCTCCGCCGGTTTCCTGCTCGCCCCCGTCGCCATCCGACTGTTCGAGAAACCCTACTACCGACTCAGCCGGCGAGGCGACCTGTCGACCACCCAGGAGTCACCGGCCATCACCATGCGGGAGCTGGTCTACGGACCAGAAGAATGAAGAGTGGTCCCCCAGCTCATCCTCATCCTCGTCGGAATCTTCCTGGTGTCGCTGGACTCGTAGAAAGGAAAAACCCCATGCCGCGAAAAACCAAGAAGCGCCGGTACCCGAAGCTCACGAAGAAGGAGCGCGAGGAAGCCTCGCGCTTCGTCGCGGAGGAGATGCGCACCGGCAAGTACCCGCGCGAGCAGGCCGTCGCCGTCGGCCTGTCCCGGGCTCGCCAGAAGACCAAGAAGACCCACATCGACGAGATCGCCGCCAAGTACCTCTAAGGAGACACAACATGCCCAAGTACAAGTACCGAGTTGAAGGAAAGATGCAGAAAAACTTCGAGAAGGCCGCCGCCAAAGCAATCGACATCGCCCTGTTCGGCGACACCATTGCCATCGAAGTGCTCGACCTCAAAGGAAACCTCCTCACGTACCTCAACGTCCGGGCCGACAAGGAGAACGCCTAGGCTCCACTTCCCCAAACAAGTACCATGCTTATCCGGTTGATACACACCACTGATTCGATAGGAATAGATAAGGGTTCATAAATGGCAAAATCTCAAGTTTTTTCATTCAAAGCCAGTTTCTCTCTTTCAGCTTTGAAGGACAAGGACCGCAAAGAAGTCGAGCGACGATTGTCTTGGTTTGAAAAAGCCAAAACTGTTGATTTCAGACGAAAAGTCATCGTGACGAAATTGGCTCATCCAGATCGTCATCTGATTCGATTGTCCAATCGTCTTTATGGCGTAATCAGTCGTCGTCGGAACGGATTGCGCGTCCACGACATCTTCAATCAAGATGCTGCGTTGAATTGTTTCCGTGGATTGAATCTTTAGGAACGTCAACCAGATAGGCATGCAAGTACCAAAGGAGAGCTCCCATGTCCCTAGCCATCTACATCAACGCCGGCCACAACCGCAACGGAAACCCCCGCAGGGGATGGATCATCGCCGACGACGACGGTTCCTTCATCGACTTCGTCGACGAGGGATACCAGGGCACCGAGGCACTGCGACAGAGCGGGTACGGCAACGTCACGCCGACCACCACCTCCATCGACGTCACCCCCTCCGTCTACCGGGACGCCTACCGGCAGACCTACGGCGGCGTCAAGAAGCAGGCGAAGAAGGAAAACCGACTGCTACGCTTGGGTCTCAGGTGACGACGTGGCGCTGAACAACAAGCACAGGTCGCGCTGGCTCTCCGACATCATCTCGGACCTCCAGCGGTACCAGAGCAAGACGAAGGACTCTCCCGAAGCCCCCCACGTCTCCCAGGCGCTGGCCCGCCTCCACGAGGCCAGGCAGAGAGTGACTGAGGCCGAGGAGAAGGAGGACTGAGCCGTGGACCTCGGTGTCATAGCCGTCAACCGCCTGCGCGGGCAGCCCGACAACACCCCCCTGTGGAAGTCCGTCCCCCGGGTAGAGCCCCACGTGCTGCCGCTACCCCAGGCCACGGCCGAGAAGCGCAAGCTCCTCCTGCTCGAGCCCGGGACGCGCAAGCTCGCCGAGCACCTGCTCGAGTGGTCCCGCGCGCGGGGCGTGCGCACCTACCTCGGCGAGACCTACCGAAGCCTCGCGGACCAGATGAAGATCCCGGAGGACAAGACCGGGATCACGCGCGGTAAGATCGGGTGGCACCAGGTGGGCAGGGCCTTCCACCTCATCCTCAAGACCCCGCGGGGAGCCATCTTCAAGGACGCCTACCCGGCCCTCGGCGACGAGGCCGAGCGACGGGGAGGTGTATGGCTCGGCCGCACCCCCCTCATGACTCCCAAGGGCCCCGTGACCGACCTCGCCCACTTCGAGTACCATCCTGGGATCTCCATAGGCCGCTACCGGAGGTCGAACCAGGCCGACCGAGAGATGGCCTCGGCCGCCAAGCGGGCCGCCCGCTACGGATAGAAACAAGCAGGCAGGAGATTGAAAATGCGCACAGTCACGAAATACCTGTTGATTGAAGTGACTGACAAAAACACTTGGAAAATCAGAAACAAGCGCCCCTTTGACAATGAAGACGACGCGTGGGACTGGGTAGATCGCCGCTACAAAAAAGACGAAGATCGCCTTCGCTTCTACCTGTTCCCCATCGAACTGAAGGCGTGAACCAGATCCGGAGAACCAAAGACAACTATCAACACCGAGCAAGACTGACAACCTACCCAAGGTAGCAACATGCCAAAAACAAGCTGGCTAGACATCGTCCCCACCTGCACTGACATCTACGTCTTCCAGGCCTCCCTCATCTGCGAGGACTGCGCCGCCGGCATCATGGAGAAGCTCGACAAGCAGGACGTCGTGGACGACGGCGACTCCGACACGTACCCGCAGGGACCCCACGAGAACGGCGGGGACGAGGCCGACAGCGCGCAGTTCTGCGACCAGGGGCGCCACTGCAAGAACGCCGTCGCCGTCACGCACAGGCACCGGATAGGGTGCCCCCTCGGCAACCCACTGACGATGGACGGAGTCGAGGCCGTCCAAGAGTCGGTCATCCGAGACCTAGTCTCCGCGAGCGAGTACGAGAGGAAGGTGGGGCGCCTCCTCCACCGCGTGTGGAGGGAATACACCGAGCCAGGAAACACCCTCGTCCGCCTGACGCTGGCCCAGTCAACCCACCTCCCCCCGTCGCTGGTCTCAAAGGTCGCTCACCACAGGGGGAGAGGAAGCCAGACCTCGGTCGAACCCGTGGTCCTGTGCGACTCCGAGAACGCCTACCTCGTCGTCCGCCGACCCGATCAGCTCGACCTCCTCCGCCTCCCCGTAAACGACGACGGGAACTTCACCGAGCTCGAGGTCGCCAGCGTCCCCTCCGCCGCGCTCGAGGGCTACGACCCCGAAAAACTGCTCGCGCAAGCCGTCGAAGAAGACGCCTGGGACTGAAAGGAACGACCATGAACTCCCGATACGGAAACCCCAAGAAACTGAACAAGATGGAGCGCGAAGCCTCCGATGGGATCTACCAGCTCGACAGGATCCTCGACGCCTCCCTTCGAAAGAGAGACTTCTACCCCGGCGTCACCATCGCCCCGGAGCACTACTACGACACCACCACCAACAGCCCCGGACGACTGCTCATCATGTCAACCCGCGGCGTCTCCCTCGCTCTCCTGCTCGAGCGCCGCAAGGGGGGGTGGACCTGCTACTGGAAGACATCGGGACGCCTGACCATCGCCGAGGGCGACCTCCGCGCGCGACGGGTCGCCGACCTCGCCAAGCCCCTCGAGGACGTCCTCGAGCAGTACGTCACCGTCATCTCCCAGCACAAGAGGTGGTAACGTGCCCTGCTCCCACGAGGACTGCCCGCAGCGACCCCGGTGGAAGCCGGTGCTCCTGCTGCGCCAGAATCCCCGCTCGCTCAACCGCCGCAAGCTCACGTTCCGCCAGCTCGGCTACTGCGACGACCACAAGCAAGCGACCACCGTCGAAGCCCTGCTGTCCGACGAGGGCCACGACAAGATCGACAAGGTCCTGCGCGAGGCGGGCCGAGAGAAGATCGACCCGCGCGCCACCACCCTCTCCTGGGAGAAACTGACCGAGGCCGACCGACGCCGACTCCGACGCGTCCAGCACCACACCTCGACCCCACCGACCCGCGAAGACCCGACAGACGAGAACTGACTCCGCGCCACCCCCTGCCCCAAGGAACAAGACCATGTCACAAAACATTCCGTCCCAACTCCTGCGCCGGTGCGAGGATCTCGAATTGGGGTTCCCGGGCACCGCCGGATACATCGTGAGAGAAATACCCGACGACACCGTCCAAGCTCTCATAGTCGAGCTCGACTACCGGTTGAGAGCACAACCCGACCCGAACATCAGACGCCGATACCACAACATGATCGACATCCTGAAGAAGGACCTCGATCGACGTGCCTTATACGCGCAGAAAACACGCCGACAAGAGCTCGCGACGATCGCTCGCGAGACGGGCAGAGAAACCTGCGAGTGCGGAAAAAAACACCCCACCGACGCTAACTTCTACGTCACCGCGATCGACGGGCGCAAGGTCGTGCCCCTGTCGGGTCCTTACGCCACCCACGCCGAAGCCGTCGCCATGTTCGACGACGTAAGAGAACGTGCCCTCGCCGTAGACCCCGGCGCAGCCTTCGCCTCTTTCGGTACGACGGCGATGAAGAACTACACGAAAAGAGGAGCACTCGACTAGTCACACCTCGCAACCTAACTCGAAAAACCTCTTGAAGTAGCGAGAAGATCGACCCGCGCGCCACCACCATCTCCTGGGAGAAGCTGAACGAGGCCGAACGGCGCCGACTCAGGAGCGTCCAACACCACACCTCGACCCCACCGACCCGCGAAGACCTAACCGACGAGGACTGACCCATGCCAAAGCAGCTCGACCCGGTGAAAGAGATCCAACAGGCGATCAAGGAATGCAAGAAGGCCGACGCCCTCGCGGAAGCCGCCCACATGAGGCTCATGAGGGTCTACTGGTTCGTCAAGAACACAGATCCGTCGTCGATCGTCGTCGACCGAATCGACAAGGCCACCAGCGTCCTCACGGACTCGAGGACAAACTTCGGCGACGCCGTCTACCAACTCGAGAAGCTCTTGAAATAACATGGACTGGAGAACGCACCCCGCGCCCGTCCGGCCCGGCCCCCTCCCTTGGTGGAAGCAGGACACCGGCGAGGCCTGCCCCCACGGGCTCGCGATCTACCTGGTGTGCGGCTCGCGCGTGCGCAACCTGCTCGACAGCGACTTCGACCAGGGAGGAAACGGGTACGCCTACGACTTCATCCCCAGGGACGAGATCTGGATCGACGACCACGTCCCCGAAGAAGAGCGGCCGTTCGTCGCCTTCCACGAGTGCCACGAGGTGGAAGACATGCGGCGGGGAATGTCGTATGATGAGGCCCACGCGCGAGCCAAGAGGCTCGAAGACAAGCTCCGGCGCGTCCTGCGACCCGGAGAGCCGAGGAGGTAGTCGATGTCCACCGCACCCTTCCTGAACAGCACCAATCCCGGAACCGTCAACCCCGCCAACCAGGGCTTCCCGCCCCCCGCGGACGTCGCCGCCGGCCCGTCCAGCGCCCCCCTCACCTGCAGCACGGGTGAGATCCAGGCCCCCGCGTCGCGCGCGACGGTCTCCTCGTCTCCGACCGGCACCGGCCTGCCGGCCGAGATTCGACCGGACTCCGCGAGCCACGTCCGCTCGTCAGCACCCGCGGTCGCCTCCACGACACCCCCTGCCACCGACATCCGGGCCGATGCCGGGCGCCCGGGAGGCCTGCCCCGTAACGTGTACGTTCGCTGAAAAACACCATCTCCAACCCCTACAGATAGGAAAGACGACCATGCCCAGAACCACCAAGAAGGCCCTCGTCGCGTCCGCCCGACGCGAGTACAACAAGCTCACCCGCGCCTACCGAGCAGCGGGAAAGCGAGCGTTCGGCAAGCCCGAGCGGTCGGAAGTCAAGCGCGACTACCGGACCCTCAAGAAAGCTCGCGACCAGGCGGGGCGCCGACTAGGCAAGCTCACCGGCGTGCACAAGGGACGCTGACACAAATCTGACGAGGATTGCACTAAGCGCCAAGCTGAAAAACAGCTTGACCCGACCCCCCGCGGGAAAGTAACCTTCCCAAAATGGCGGTCGACAAAGATCTGGGGATGATCGAGCAGGACATCGAGGCGTGGGTCAAGCAACACGTCGCCTTCCCCGACAAGTCCCTCCACGGCCCGTGCAGCAGGGTCGTGCTGAAGCACCTCAACGTCGACCGAAAATTCCAGGGTGACGTCCGATCGTTCCGCAACGACCTCGAGGAAGGAGCCGAGGATGAAAACATCCCGTCCTTCGTGCACAAGATCTCCACGGCCGCCCAGGGAGACGCCGACGAGCTGAACCAGGGCGTCCAGCTCTACGCCCTGCTCGCATACTACAACAACGACAAGGGGTACGTTCCTAGAAAATACTTCCGGGTCGCCCCCTCCGACGTCGCCGTGGAGCGAGAGCTGACGCCCTCCGAGTCTCCCACCGAAAAGGGACTCACCTCGCAGCTCATGAGGCACGTCGAGGCCATCCAGCGCACGGGAACGGTCGCCACCGGCCACCTATTCAACATCATGCAGGGCGAAATGCGCCGCATCGCCGAGATGAACGAGAAGTTCGCGCAGCAGCAGATCGACTTCCTCGTGCTCATGCAGGAGCTGCTCGACAACTCCCACGAGCGGAGACTCAAGGAAAAGACGGAGGAGTCCCGCCTCGCCACGAAGGACAGCGTCCTCGCTCTCCTGAGCTCGCTCGTCCCGGTCATCATCAACCGCGTGGCTGGGAAACCGGTCGTGCCCGAGCAGAACCGCTCGCTCATGCTCATGTCCAACCTGCTCGAGAACCTCGAACCAGCCCAGCAGTCGGCCTTCTTCGAAAGCCTGACCACACCTCAAAAAATCGCCCTGTCCGAAGTCTTGTCTGAATACGAGAAGTCCAAGGACCAGTGGTCCGGCAAGAAAGATCCCCTGAGACAACTCGTCAGCAAGAGCGGACTACCCGCCACCAAACCAAAAGACGACGGCGACAACGTGCTCGACCCGGAACCCTCGTCACCCTCCATCCTCATGAGCCTGCGCGAAAGAACGAAGCTCCTGGCCGCCGCCCAGGCAAGCGACCCGAAGATAGCCGACATCGAGAGGGCCGCCAGCTCGCTGACGTCGAGGTTCAAGGACATGTTGAAAAACCCCGAAGAAGGAAAACCCAAATGAGCAAGCACCTACCGAAACTGATCAAGATCGCCCAGGAAGAGCTGCCGGCCCTGCACAACGACGCCCTGAACGCGACGGGACCCTACCAGCTCCGAGACATCGTCGTCAGCCTCGTCAAGATCGTGACCTACGTCGTCCAGGACGCCATCCTCGACGCCTACGCCGCGAAGACTCAGCCGAGCCAGCCCGCCGCCGCCCCGCCACCCCCGGCTCCCCCTCCCCTACCGCGCCAGCTCCCGGTCGCGCGGCCCTTCCCGTTCCCTCCCCAGGTCGCACCTCCCCGGGTCCATCCCCAGCCAATTCCCGAACTACCGAGACTCCCACCTCCGCCCGACGTCGCCCAGCCCGTGCCGGTCGCCGCCTCCCCGGCGAGCATCCCGGGCGACGTTCCCATCCAACCCGGCGTCGCCAACGTCGTGATCACCGCCAACGGCATCACCGCCATAGCACCCTCTGGCCAACGCACCACGCTGCCCCCGGGAGAGGCCGTGCCGATCGAGGCGACGTCCGGTGCTCCCCCCGAACCCCCCGAGGCCCCGGAAGGCGTCGCCCAGGTCGTGCTGCCGCCGGGAGGAGGCATGACCCCGGAGCTGCTCGCGGCCATCGGCAACCGCAGCCAGGACCAGCCCCCGCAGGAGCCGGAACCGGCGAAGTAGCGCAAACCCCCCACACCAAGGAAAATCTCATGAAAAACTCGACGCCTCACCCTCCCAAGACCCACACCTACGTCCTGGGGTTTCCCCAACACGTCAGCGACGTTCCAAGTGTAAAGGCCATCTACCGAGACGCCGTGCTTAAGCTTCGCGAGATATTCACCAACCGACTCTTTGGACTGAGCACGGTGATCTCCAAGAACGACCAGCAGCTCCTCGACGGCGTGCTGGAAATGCTCGTGCCTCCGGGACACACGATCTGCCTCGTCGCCCAACCCCAAGTGGGCTTCAAGCCCCACACACTGGTCATCGACGACGAGGCCGCCGACTGGTACGACGTGGAAGACGTCAGAGTCGGGAGAAACTCCCAGTTCGTCAACGCCAGTCCCGTCCCGGGCTCGCAGTTCAAGGCCTCGGCATCCAAGCCGATCTCCATGGACACCGCCCAGATATCCATGAACATCACCGTCCGGCTGACCAACACCAGCAGCGAGTCCCGCAGAGTCCCGCGAATCAGCATGCTCGGGGAAGGCGCCTGACCAAGGAGAACCCATGGACCTCCTCGGACTCGCGGTGGCCGCAGGACACGCCCGGGAGATTTTCCGCCTAACCCGAGGCGAGAAGCTGCCCGACTGGGCCACCGACGAGGAGTCCTTCCTCACCCACTTCGGGGCGAGCTACAACGCGTACCTGGAGGTCGTGGCCCACCTGTCACCCGAACAGTCGAGGATGCTCGGCGAGACCCTCGCCGTGAACCCCGAGGCGGCCGTGCTCTGGGTCCTGGCCATGGAGGAAGTCGAATGAAACTGCAGTTCCCCACCATCGTGATACCTCCCTCGTGCAACGTCACCACCGTGATCGACAAGGAAGCGATCTCCTCGCCGTTCCTGATCGAGAGGATCTCCATACCCGACGACCAAGCCCGCTGCGTCCTCGTCACCGACGTGAAGGTCGGGCACAACTCGCAGATCTACGGAACAGGAGCACTGCCGGGCTCCCTCTTCTCGGAATCGTCCAAGATACAACTCTCGTTCGACGTCGTCCCCGCCGAGCGCAGCATCTCGGTCAGCCTCAACAACAAGACCGAGATCGAGCAGACCGTCGTCATCTCGGTCACCGGCCGCACGGTGAATCCCCCCGTCTACGCGGAACGACTCTCGGCCCTCGGCTTCGGCTACACCCTTATCCCACCAAAAAAATCAGCCAGGATAAGCATCGAGACAGCTTGCGTCTTCAAGCCAAGACACCTGGTCGTGCCGTCCGAGATCGCCGACCAGTTCGACGTCACCGACATTCGAATCGGACAAAACAGCGAGCTCGTCGTCCCCGGCTACCCCGCCGCGGTCCCCGCGAAGGTGTTCGCGGAGACCGCCGAGCCAGTCAACCTGAAGCTGTCCATGCTCCAGGTCTGCGTGTTCGCCACCGTCAGCGTGACCAACGTGTCAGACCAACCCGCGAGCTTCCAGGGAGCCCTCGTGGGCACCGTCCTGTGAAGGCCACCACCTACAGGGACCCGTTCTCGGGGCGCGAAATACTCGCGATCCAGGCAGGAGACCTGACGGTCGGCGTCTCGTACGACCCCCGAAAGACGACGCCTCCGGTGCCGTTCTCGAGCGAGTGCCCTCACTGCCGGCGCGGCCAGCGGGGCGAGGCCGGCATGCACGCCCGGAGGCAGGTCCAGTTCCTACTCTCGGCGAAGAAGAGGAAGCGCCGCGCGGCCCGCGGGACGAAAACCGAGACCGTGTTCTCGCTGCCCCCGTCCTCCCGACCCATGAAGGTCACCTACTGGAAGGAAAGGCGGAACCACCACGTCTCGGTTACCCGCCAGAAACCGCGGGGGGTCCTCCGCATCGTCGCCTCGCCTACCATCGTGGGGAGGGGACAACTGCTCACCTACGACGGCGACAGACGCCTCTTCCAGGGCTCCATCCTCCGCCGCGTGGTGAGGTTCCTGCTTTCGAACAGACCGACCAGCAAGCAGCAGGCAGTCTCCTGCGTGCTGCCCCTCTTCGGGCTACCGGTCCCCTCGCGCGGGCACCCCAGGAAGTGCCGGACCATCGACTGGCGAGAGATCATAGGAGAGACGGTATGAAGAGCACCGCTTTCAAGACCGTGACGATCGAAGATCCCAAGAACATCCCCGCCGGAGAAAGACCAGAGATCAGCCTGTGCTCGGTACTCCCCGACCTGAACGTCCCGCGAGGACTGGTGGACGTCTTGCCACGCACCAAAGAAGCCATCTTCGTGCTGGTCAACCAGGTCACCGAAGAAGACGTCAAGAAACAGGTCCAACTCATCCTATCAGCCGAAAACGCCGGCAAGGTGCGGGTCGCCACCCTCTCCCCAAACGACGAGCCGAACCTCTTCCTGCGGGACGTCCCCGCGACGTACCAGAAAAACAAGCCCCTCGCCGGTGAAGAGTACCGGGGACCCTTCACCGGCCAGCTCATCCTGGCCGACCACTCGGCCGCCCGAAACCGAGGCCTCGAGCTCTGCGCCTCGGAGTGGCAGCTCTGCCTCGACGCCGACGAGGTCCTGCTCGACCCCTCGCAGTTACCCGGAGCCTGCCGACAACTCGACCTTCACCGGCGCGACGTCGGCTACGTCGCGCGAAGGTACCTGGGGGACGTCCCCCGGTCGTCCCTGGAGGCGAAGCTGGTGCGGAACCTGCCGGCCCTGCACTACGAGGGAGCCGCGCGAGAAACCCTCGAGGGCAGCCTCCGACCGACCCTACTCGAGGGGTGCCTCAACGCCCAGACGAGACCGTGCTCGCGTCCCGGGGAGGCCTTCAAGGTCCTCTACGCCGAGGCAAGAAACCTGGACTGGGACGTCCCCCTCGCCAACCTCCTGCACATGGCCCGCGCGTCCGACCGCTCCTCCATGCCGACGTTCGCCGAGAGCGCCGTCGACTACTACCTGTCGAGCTCCCTCTTCCCCGAGGGACGAGCCTGGGCCTACGCCATCCAGGGAGAGCTCGTCGAGCCGAGCTCCCCGTCAGAATCTTCCCGATGGTACGAAAAATCCCTGGCAGAGTACCCCGGGTGGAAGTCGTGCTTCCGCCTCGCGCGCTCGAGGTTCAAGGAGCAGAAGTACCGGGAATGCGCCGAGGCGTACGCCACCGGCACCGAGCGACAGCAGGTCGTCCAGCTCGAGGACGACGGCGCCGACACGGCAGCCTCGACCCTCGTCTACATGACCGTCGCCCTGCACGAGCTCGGGCAGAAGGCCGAGGCCGTCCGGGCCGCCGAGACCCTCAAGAAGTTGTTCCCCGACAACGACACCGTCGCCGAAATCCACAGAAGGATCGCCGGATGAAAACGAACAACCTGCACAAGGTCGTCGTCACCACGTGCGACACGTGCAACTACAGAAATTTCAATTCGTTCGCCCCGAACGAAATCTTCAGCCTCGAAGCCGTCACAGCAGAAGAAACGACAAAACACGACACTTTCTCACGCAGAAATTCACTGAACATCACCTCGCTCGCTCCTCCAGACCTGAATAAGGGAACACCGTGCCCGGGGCAACTCGACTACAGGATGGTCGACTGCTCTCCCGACCTGGCTTCCGTGCTTTACCGAAGCCACGTCAACTACGAGAGATTGAAGCAGCTCCGCGAGACACCAGCCGTCGCCGCCAGGGCCTCCCTTCTGGGAATCCCTGTGGACCTGACGACCGCCCTCCTGTTCGCCGAGCGCGAGTTGAACGCCGAGAGAACGAGGACGGCGTCCCCCCACGAAATGGTGGTCGGACTAGGGCGCACAACAGTTGAGGGATACGGCTCGACAAACATCATCGTCCAACCACAGTGCCACTTCCGACCCGAAAGGCTGGAGATCCCCCCGGAAGTAGCCCCCGACTTCCTCCTCACGGACATCAAGGTCGGCAAGAACAGCCAGCTCTGCAGCGTCGGGGTGATCCCCATGTCCGTCTTCCTCACCCACCGACACGAGTACCTGAAAATCAAAATGGACGTCGCTCAACCGAACATGTTCGTCACCGTCAGCGTCACCAACATGAACGCGTGCCCCCGATACTTCATCGGCTCCATAGTCGGCCTCCAAATCGGACACTTCGAGTACAAATGACCTCCTACGTCCTCGGCTTCTGCTTCAACGCGCTCCTCGACAAGGTCGTGCTCATCCGCAAGAGCCGACCCGAGTGGCAGCGAAACAAGCTGAACGGCGTGGGCGGAAAAATCAAGGAGGACGAAACCCCCCTCCAGGCGATGGAGCGCGAGTTCCGCGAAGAGGCCAACTGGGACGGACCCGTCGACTGGAAACAGTTCGGGACCCTCTCGGGACCTGACTGGGAGGTCCACCTTTTCCACTCCCAAGTCCAAGACATCATCACCTACAACAGGTGTCCCGAAGGTGACGTCTCAACCCACCACGTTCACGTCATCCTGGGAAACGTGCGCTCGCAAAATTCACGACCTCTCCCAAACCTACGCTACCTCATACCAATGGCGATCAACCACGTCACCGGAGAAGACCGGGCTGAGTTTTTCCGCATCAGCGAGGGACTACCATGATCTCCCACGAACACAAGTGCATCTTCATCCACCAGCGCAAGTGCGCGGGAGTGTCGATCATCCACTCCTTCGGCATCACCTCCCCCGAGAACCCCGACTGGCACTTCATGAACGACGGGGTGCTGAGCCACGACTACCACGTGCGACCCCCCGACTACCACCGCTTCACCGTCGTGCGCAACCCGTGGGACAGGTTCGTGTCGGGGTGGCTCTACTGCGAGGACACCCGCCACGTCCCGCTCCGCGACCTCCTCCGCAACCTCCCCCTCCTCGGCCACGACTACGTCCACCTGACGCGCCTCCAGCGCGACGTGCTCTACGACCAGGTCGGATACCTCGTCGTGGAGGACCTCGTCCGTTTCGAGAGCCTCCAGGCGGACTTCGACCGCGTGTGCGACAAGATCCGAAAACCCCGCGCGAAGCTGCCGGAGCTGAACCGTCAGTCGCACCCGCCGTACCAGACCTACTTCGCGTCGCAGATTGACCGCGACCTCTTCCGCCGCCACTTCCAGCGAGACCTCGACGCCTTCGGATACGACTTCTGACAACAAGGAGACAGCCGTGACCACGTCAGCGCTCGCCAAAAACATGCTAGAGAAAGCCAAAGCACTGGGAAAATCCAAGCACCTGCACCACCGCCTCCTCGGCGAACACCTCCTCCGAGACGCCATGTCCCTCCTCGCGATCGAGGCGTCTCTGTCCGTCCCCTCCGAGGCCGAGATCGTCTACGAGCACCTGCTCGGCGGAAAGACGACGGACTGATGTTCTGCCGGCGACCGTTCGAGCAGTTCTACGTCGACGAAACGGGCGACGTCCACCTGTGCTGCCCGGAGTGGATCGCCATGCCGGCCGGCAACGTGCTCGCCACCGACCCGATCAAGATCTGGGAGGGAAGGGTCTCCGGCAACATCCGCCGGTCGATCGCGGACCAGTCCTTCAGGCACTGCATCGCCTGCCCGTTCCTGCCCGGCCCCGCCGGCTGCGTGACGGCCGACCCGCCGAGCAACCTCCCCGTCCCCCTGATAGACACCCTCACCATGGCGTACGACCCCACCTGCAACCTCGCGTGCCCGAGCTGCCGCAAGGGACCGAGGGGAAGGTCGCAGAGGTCGCGGGAGATCCAGGAGATCCTCCTGGGCTCGGGGATCTTCGAGAAGGTGGTCCACCTCTCATCCTCCGGAAACGGAGACCCGCTCGCCTCCTCCCTCTACTGGGAGCTGCTCGACCGGCTCCCCCCCGACGAGTACCCGGCCCTCAAGCTCAAGCTCCAGACCAACGGCCTCCTCCTCGACGGCAAAGCCTGGGAGCGACTCGGGGAGTACGCCGAGAGGGTCGTCGAGTTGCTCGTCTCCGTCGACGCCGCCCGAGCCCAGACCTACCGCGAGATCCGCGGGGGCGACTGGCTCAGGCTCGAGTGGAACCTCCAGGAGATCCAGAGGCGGCAGGTCCCCCTGCAGCTCAACTTCGTCGTGCAGGCCGACAACTTCCTCGAGATGCTGGAATTCGTCGGCATGGCCCGCTCCTACGGGGCCCGGCGGTGCTACTTCTCGGCCCTCGACAAGTGGAACGAAGGGGCCTACGACGACGACGAGTACAGGAAGAAGGCCGTGCACCTGCCGGGACACCCGGAGCACCAGCACCTCCTCCGGATCCTACAGAGCCCCGTCCTCCGAGACGAGAGCTACGTCACCCTCGCGAGGCTGCCATGACCATGAACGAGCAGACCAGCAGGCACTACGACACCGCGTGGGCCATCGTAGACGGTGTCCGAGCCGACGTGCTCATGAGCGAAGACCTCCGACCATGCGCGGCCGACTACCTGCGCCGGAGCCAGCTCCGCCTCCTCCCCTACCTGAGCGGCGGTGAAAAACTGCTCGACTTCGGCTCGGGACCCGTCGACAACGACGTCAAGATCTCATACTCGGCGAACTACGACCTCAGATACTGCGTCGACTTCTCCCGAGAAGCCATGGAGTCTTCCAGGCAACACCTCGGAGACCGCGGCGCGTACTTCTGCGTCGACTTTCTCGAGGCTGAGTTCCCCGAAGACTTCTTCGACGCCGCGATAGCCTCCTACAGCCTGTACCACGTCGAAGCAGCACGACAAGAAGCCGCCGTCGACAAGCTCCTGCGGTTCACGAAACCACGGTCCCCCGTCCTCGTCACCTACGCCAACCCGCACGACCTGGTCGACCAGGTCCCGGGCCTGCGCGACTTCGTGAGAGCTCGACTCCCGACACAACCGAAGGTCTCGGAACTCAGCGCTCCCTACTACCACGCCCATCCCCAGACCTGGTGGGACAGGTTCCGCGATAGAGCCTCGGTGCACCTTCACCCAATGCGACTCCTCGATGCCCCGTCACAGAAAATACTCGTCCCCGACGGAGAAACCGGACGACAAATACTGAACGCCGTCGAGGCCGCCGAGACAAAGAGCCCCCGAGTATTCGCCCGCCTAGACCACCACTACTTCGTCGAGCTCAGGAAGAACCGACCATGATCGTCGCGCTCCAATACTACGAGGGTGACCTGGAGAGGACGATGTCCCTCGCCCGCCTCCTAGCCGACGTCGAGCTCCGCCCCCGCGGCGACGTCCTGCTCGCCCTGGTCTGCCAGCCGGAAACGCCCGAGACGGAGCTAGTCAGGAAAACCGTCGCCCACTGCCGCCGCATCTTCCCCGTCGAGTTGGTCGTGTCCGAGCACGGAGCCGTAGGACACCCCGAGGCCTGCACGGCGCTCTGGCGCGGAACCGCCTCGCACTTCTACGAGCAGGCAAGAGGCTGCCTCGAAGGTCACATCTTCCAAGATCCACTCACCAAAACCTGGCACACCTCCCTGCTCACCCTCGACGGCGGCGACGGCGTGCCCCTGCACCGCAACTGGATCGACCTGATGGTCCAACACCACGACCGCACCGTCGACTCCGACAAGCTCATCACCGGCACCCCGTACTTCCTCGGAACGTGCCCCCTGCACGTCAACCCCAACGCCGTCTTCGAGCTCGATGTGTTCGACAAGACGAAGCTGCTCACCGACGCTCCCGAATACGACGGCACCGTCATGACCAACTTCGACGTCTACCACCGCGAGGAGATGCTCCGCCACGCGAAACTGTCCAGCATCGTCCGCACGGACTGGCGCGGCGGGGGCGAGAGAGCAACCCGCGAGCTCCTCCTGGAGCGGTCCCGCGAGTCGGTGTGGCTGCACGGCTACAAAGACCCGGACCTCTACTGGACCGCGCGCGAGCACCTCCTCGACGTCCCGGCTCCCCCGCAGGTACGGTACTACGACGTCGACCAGCTCCGCGAGCACGAGGAGGTTCGCCGGAGCTTCGAAGGAGCGCAGCCATGATCAGCCTCTGCGACCGCTTCTGCCAGAAGGACCCGCGCGAAACCGCCTTCGCGTCTCCCTGGCACGAACCCGACCCGAAAGTCGAGCCCATGGAACCCATGCTAAACAGGCACGGCTGCACGAGGCTGCACCTGCCCCGCCGCTCTCTCGACTTCGACTACGAGTGCGAAGCGGTCACCACCGCCGAGCCGTCGCCCCACCACGTCCTGCTCGTGCTCGCGGCCCCCCGCCCCCAGGCGACCCTCGGGAAAACCCTCGAGTCCCTCCTCGCGGCCGGGTCCGACGCCTGGCCCGGCCCGAAGATACTGTCGTCCGACTGCCCGATCAACCACTTCCCCAGCATCATCAACCACCGCCGGTGGCACGTCATCGGAGTCCCCGAACCACTCGGCTCGGCCAGGGCCTACGCACGGGCCTTCCGCCTCGCCCTGACCGTCGACCCCGACTTCGACCAACTGACCATCCTCGAGGACGACGTCGAGCTGTGCTCGAACGCCCTGACCTACATGAGCCGGGTCGAGGTACCGAGCGACATCGCCTTCGTCACCTGGTTCACCTACGACTACGACTGGCGACCGAGTCCGCACGCTCCGGTCGAACCGTCACCCGCCACGAGAGCCCGCGACGAGAAGCACGGGATCCTCGCCGCGCGACCCTCCCGCTTCTTCATCCTCACCCAGGCCGTCACCTTCCCCCGCCAAACCGCGGACCTCCTCCTCGAGTGCCCCATGTTCGGCGCGGAGTGGACCGAGAGAGACGGCCACGACCTGATGATAGGCCACGCCCTGGGCGACGCCAGGTACGCCGCCCACTTCCCCGTGCTCGTCCAGCACGTGGGCGGCCTATCGTCGGCCGTGAAGCTGGCCAGGAAGCTGACCAAGAAAGAAACCCCGGAACACGACGCCCAGGAAGGAGCCCGGACCTCACCACACTACGTCGGACCGGACTTCGACGCCCTCACCCTCCTGCGAGGACTGCCGTGACGCCCTTCCCGGAGATATGGGAGAAGGTGAGGCACCTCACCCTCCTCAACCGCTTCAAGGCGGAGCTCATCTACGACCTGCTCGCGACGTCGCTCCCCGGAGGAAACGTCGCCGAGTGTGGGGTCTTCCGGGGAGGAATCACCGCCCTGATGGAGCTCGCCCTCGGAGACACTCCCAGGAGAGTATGGGCGTACGACAGCT
>Ga0210069_1000029_pt1 | contig 25573 bp, 19 predicted proteins | sample RushSE_TuleB_D2_FD_185568 | JGI IMG/M metagenome (GOLD analysis project Ga0210069, IMG submission 185568) | Wetland microbial communities from San Francisco Bay, California, USA, that impact long-term carbon sequestration - RushSE_TuleB_D2... | ecosystem: Environmental > Aquatic > Marine >... | reverse complement strand
TCTGCCAACTGAGCTACACCCACCGCAACCGGTATTCCGAATTTTAACCTCGCTAATTTAACAAATCAAAGGATCGAGATCAAGAGCAAACAACAGAAAAAAGGAAGCCCGGTAAAAGGCGCTTGAGGCTAGGGAGAAAGAAACGACGCCTCAGAACACTGATAAGGAATCGGGTGTTGAAAGTGGGTGTAATTTTGAATAAAGAGAAGGTCGACTTCAAACTCCCAAAGGACCGACGGCATGCACCCTATCATCATTTTTTTCATCCGGGCCATTCTGGGGGTGGCGATCGCCATCGTCATCACGCGCATGTTCAGGGGATCCGCCGGCACGGAATACGTCGCGGGGCTGGCGATCATCCTTGTAGGACTGGCCTATGTCCTCGAGTATTTCCGGAAACGCAAGGGCCGCTGATCCCGGTTCCCGCGGGACCGGTATTTGACCGTTCGGCAAGCGGCCTTACCTTGTGCGTGCGATCAAAAACGCATACGTTTATGACCGGAATGATCGTTGCCGTCGAAGAGGGTGTTGGAAAAAACATCGCGGCTGGAGGCCGCTCCCCCAAAGAATTCGGGTGTTGCGAGGGGGCGTCGGTCTGCCGCGAATAAAGACGCAGGAGCGTGAACGCTTGAAGCAAATCATCTTGGGTACCGCCGGGCACATCGACCACGGAAAGACTTCCCTGGTCAAGGCCGTCACGGGCGTCGACACCGACCGCTTGAAGGAGGAAAAGGAGCGCGGGATCACAATCGAGCTGGGCTTCGCCCACCTGGAACTGCCGAGCGGTCAGCATGTGGGCGTGGTGGACGTGCCGGGCCACGAAAAATTCGTCAAGAACATGGTGGCCGGCGCCACGGGGATCGACATCGTCGCCATGGTGATCGCGGCCGACGAGGGGGTCATGCCCCAGACCCGCGAGCACATGGAAATCTGCGCGCTGTTAGGGGTCCGCCACGGCTTGGTCGTCCTGACGAAGGTGGACCTCGTGGACGAGGAGATGCTCGAACTCGCCCAAGAGGACATCATGGAGTTCACCCGGGGCACCTTTCTCGAAAACGCACCGATGATTCCCGTCTCCGCAGTCACGGGCCAGGGGTTGACCGAGTTCGTCAAGGCGCTCGACGCCCTGAGCCTCCAGGTGCCGGAAAGGCCGCCTTCCACCCTCTTTCGCCTGCCGGTGGACCGGGTGTTCACCATGAAGGGCTTCGGTACGGTGATCACCGGCACCCTGGTGTCGGGCAGCGTCCAGGTGGGCGAACCGATCATGGTCTTCCCCTCGGGCATCACCTCCAAGGTGCGCGGCATCCAGGTTCACAACCAAAGCGTCAATGCGGCTGAGGCAGGGCTGCGCACGGCCGTCAACTTCCAGGGACTCGACAAGGAATCGGTCAACCGGGGGGACGTTCTATCCACCCCCAACGCCCTCAAACCCAGCTACATGGTGGACGTCCAATTTCACTACCTGACCAGCGTCGGCAAACCACTCAAAAACCGCAGCCGCGTGCGATTTCACACCGGAACCAGCGAAATCCTGGGCAATCTGATCCTGCTCGAACACGACGAACTCGCGCCCGGCGGGGCCACCGTGGCCCAACTGCGGCTGGACGCGCCGGTCGCCATCGTCAAGGGTGATCATTACGTCGTGCGCAGCTACTCGCCCGTGCGGACCATCGGGGGCGGCCAGGTCCTGAACCCGATCCCGCCCAAACACAAGCGCTTCAATGCCGCCATCGTGCAGGGCTTGAAAGGCATCCTGTCCAGCGCACCGGAACGCCTGATCGCCTTCCACATCGAAGCCGCCGGTCACGCCGGGACCTCGTTTGCCGACCTGCGCTTGATGACGAATCTGACCGACAAGCAGCTCGAATCCACGCTGCAGGCCATGATGTCGGCGCGGGCCGTGGTCCTGGTGGACAAGGAGGCGCGCATCTTCGTCCACAAGAAAAGCTTCGAGGCACTGGTCGAAGAAACCGCCAAAAACCTGAAGGACTACCACAAGGCCTTCCCGCTGAAATCCGGCATGCTCAAGGAGGAGTTGAAGAGCAAGTTCCCACCCGAAACGGATGCCAAGCTCTTCAACCTGGTCATCAACCAGATGATCAAGGACGAGGCCATCGTCCAGGAGGAGAAGACCGTGCGCTTGAAGACCCACAAGGTGTCGCTGGCCGGCGACGAGGCGAGCGTGCGGCAGAAGATGCTCAAAACCTACAAGGACAGCGCCCTGCAGCCGCCGTTTTTTAGGGATGTCACCGCAACTCTAAAGGCCGACCCGAACCAGGCCAAGGACGTCCTGAATCTCCTCATCGAGGAGGGCCATGTCGTCCGCACCAAGGAAGACCTCTATTTCCACGCCGAGGCCATTGAGGATCTGAGGAAGCGGATGGTGAAATTTTTCGAGCAAAACGCCGGGATGAGCCCCGCCCAGTTCAAGGAACTGACCGGCGGTGCGCCCCGCAAGTTTCTCATCCCCCTCCTGGAGTATTTCGACTCGAAGAACGTGACGCTGCGGGTCGGGGATGTACGGAAGCTGCGGAAGGGGTAGAATAAGCGAGTTCAAAGTTGAAGGTTCGGAGTTCAAAGCGCAACGGCTGTCGCCGTATCTTCACACCTGAGCTTTTGAACGTTGAACCATATCCTCGCACGCGCACGTCGAGAGGTGGCTCCATTCGCAGACGGCCTTATGCTTGTTTTGCAACACCCTGCCACAAAAGCCGTCAAACCAGCACGGCGGCAACCGTGTTGATGTAGAGCATGCCCCGCAAGGTCGGAGCGCAGCGGCCGTTTTTAAGACGGATCAGCCCCTGTGATTCCAGCCCGGCCGCCGCATCGCCGTGCGCCTGCAGGAAATCCACCCCGAATCGGTTCTTGAAATCCTGCAGGTCGACCCCGGCCGCGGTCCGCAGGCTCAGCATGATCGTCTCCATCATCTCCTGCTCGGCCGTGAGCGTTTCCTCGCCGGACACCGCCCTGCCGCCCCTGCTCACTGCTTCCACATACCCCTTCACGTCCCGATGGTTCCAAAACCGCTTCGGCGGCAGGAAGGAGTGCGCGGCGGGGCCGAACCCCAGGTAAGCGGCGTGCGTCCAATACTTGGCGTTGTGCCGGGAGATGCGAGCGGTGCCGCCGCCGATCCCGCAGCGGGCGAAGTTGGAGATTTCGTAGTGCAGGAAGCCGCGGGCCGTCAGGAACTCCGAGGTCGCCAGGAAAAGATCGGCCGCCGCGCCCTCCGGCGCAGGCCGGAAACGGCCCACACGCTGTTCCTCGGCGAGCGGCGTGGCAGGCTCGACGGTGAGCATGTAGCAGGCGATGTGCCCCGGCTCGTGCGCCAGCGCGCTTTCCAGATCCGCCGACCAGCCTTGGACGGTCTGGCCGGGAAGGCTGTAAATCAGATCCAGCCCGACGGTCTCGAAACCGGCCCGGCGGGCGCTCGCGAGCGCTGCATGCGCCTGCCCGGCCGAATGGATTCTGCCGAGCAGCTTAAGGTTCTTTTCCTGAAAGGACTGGACGCCGACGTTGAGGCGATCGACACCGGCCGCCCGGTAGCCCTGCAGTTTGACGAAATCCACCGTGCCGGGGTTGACTTCCATCGTCACTTCAACCGTCCGCTCGAAGCGGAATTTTGAAAACAGGCTCTCGATGATCGCCTCGACCTCCGCCGGCTCAAGGACCGAAGGGGTGCCGCCGCCGATGTAGATGGTGTCGAAAATCCGCGGCCCCGGATCGGCCGCGGAGATCTCGGAGGAGAGTGCTCCCAGAAATGCAGGTTTAAGGCTCAGGTCGGTTACCGAATAGAAGTCGCAGTAAATACACTTGCGCAGGCAGAAGGGGACGTGGATGTAAATGCCGCCGGGCGGAGTGGCGCGCGGTTCGTTCATGACCTGTACGCTTCGTCAAGAAAAAATGATGCGAATCGCAGCTGAAAACCGTTCCGATGGGGGGCGGCGATCGCTGTCATCGCCCGCCCGTAATTCGGGATCGAACATCCGCATTCAACGCCTCCAGCCCCCGATCAGGTGCATGTGCAGGTGGAAGACGACCTGCCCCCCGCCGCGCTCCACATTGACGAACAGGCGGTAGCCGTCGCCTGAGATACCCAGGCGCTGAGCCATTTCACGGGCGGCCTTGAACAGCTCGCCGAGCACCGGCGCGTCGGCGGCATCAAGGTCGTTGACGCTGCGGATGTGTTTTTTCGGTACGATCAGCAAATGCACCGGGGCCTGGGGATGAAGGTCCCGGAACACCACCAGCTGTTCGGTGGCGTAAAGGATCTCGGTGGGAGTCTCTCCCCGGATGATCTGGCAAAAAACACAGTCTTTCCCCATGGCGAACGAGTCATCCTTTATGTTTTGTCAGGGCCGGCCGTCGGGCCTCGCTGCAGGTGCGGCGTTTGAGCGAACCCCGTGGCTTCGGAAGAAAATCGGTCAACACCTCCGCGGGCAGTTGCCATTTCCCCTCCCGAGTGGACGCCTGCAGATGGACCTTGAGCTCCTCCAGGTAGAGGCTCCGTGGTATTTCGCGCGCCCCCATGCGCTGCAGATGCCCGGTGGTGACCTGGCAGTCGATCAGGCCGAAGGCTTCGGCTCTCAGGTAGGCGACGAGCGCGGCCAGGGCCACCTTGGAGGCATTGCTCACCCGGGCGAACATGGACTCCCCGAAAAAACAATTGCCGAGGGAGATCCCGTACAAGCCGCCCGCCAGATGGTCCCCCTGCCAGGCCTCTACCGAGTGGGCGAACCCCGAACGGTGGAGCTCACAGTAGGCATCGATCATCTCCGGCACGATCCAGGTGCCCTCCCCCATCTCGCAGCGCACCCGGCCGCACTCGCGGATCACCTGCTCGAACGCCTTGTCCATCGTCATCCTGAGATCGCCGCGGCGGATAATTTTTTCAAGCGACCGCGAGAGATGAAACTCGCCCGGGTAAAGCACCAAGCGCGGGTCCGGGGACCACCACAGGATGGGCTCGTCGTCGGAAAACCAGGGAAAAATTCCCGTGCGGTAGGCCAGCAGCAGACGCTCAGGGCTCAAATCACCGCCGATGGCAAGCAACCCCTCCCGGGAGGCGAGGCGAGGCGGAGGGAATCTGATCTCGGAGCTGAGGGCGAAAAGGGGCATACACAAATTGCCTAAAGCGACGCAGGCCGCACAGACGTCACGGGACTTTCAGCAGAGGTGTTCCCGCCCCTCCGAGTGGGAGCGGCGGCAGGGTCAAGCGCATGGGGCACAAAAAGAGATGCAAGGCGAGAGGACGATAATCCCGAAACGGCGCCTGATGGTGTTCCCGCTCGCATGTGGCGCGCGGAAGAAACTCTGCCTGTCGTGTCAATCTTGTCCGACCATTTCTTTGACTCTTGCCGATCCCGCCGCTTCCGGGATTTGGAACACGATCTTCTCGCCGTCCATTTCCAGCTGCAGCTCGCCACCCTTGACCAGGCGGCCGAAGAGGATTTCATCGGAAAGCTTGTTCTTTATCTCGGTCTGGATAACGCGTGCCAGCGGCCGCGCCCCGTAGCGCGGGTCATGCCCTTTGTTCGCCAGCCAGATGCGAACCGCCGGCGAGTAGTTCAGTTTGACCCTTTTGACCGCCAGTTGGCCGTTGAGCTCCTTCATGAATTTGTCCACCACCATTTCCATGATCCCGGGGCTGAGCGGGTTGAAATTGATCGTGTCGTCCAAGCGGTTGCGGAACTCCGGGCTGAACATCTGCTCGATGGCTTTGCGCCCCTTGGAGGGGGTGTCGTGGTGCACGTCGCCGAATCCGATGGTCTGGGTGCTCATCTCGCGCGTGCCCGCGTTGGAGGTCATCATCAGGATCACGTTCCGGAAGTCGGCCTTCTTGCCGTTGTTGTCCGTCAGGGTGGCGTGGTCCATGACCTGCAGCAGGATATTGAAGAGGTCAGGGTGGGCCTTTTCAATCTCGTCCATCAGCAGCACGGAGTGCGGGTGCTTGCGGATGCCGTCGGTCATCAGCCCACCCTGATCGAAGCCGATGTAGCCGGGGGGGGCGCCGATCAGCCGGGCGACGGCGTGCTTCTCCATGTATTCGCTCATGTCGAAACGGATGAACTCCACCCCCAGGATCAGGGCCACCTGGCGGGCCACCTCGGTCTTGCCCACGCCGGTCGGCCCCGTGAACAGAAAGCAGCCGATGGGCTTTCCGGGGATCCCCAGCCCGGCCCGTGAACGCTTGATCGATGTCACCATCGACCGGATCGCATCGTCCTGGCCGAAGACGACCTCCTTCAGGCGCGTCTCCAGGTTCTCGAGTTTGGTGCGGTCGGAAGTGGACACGCTCTGGGTCGGAATGCGGGCCATCTTTGCCACTATTTTTTCGATGTCCGAGGGGTTGATTTTTTTCCGGCCGACGGCTCCCGACAGCCGCACGAAGGCGCCGGCCTCGTCCATCACGTCGATGGCCTTGTCCGGCAGGCAGCGGTCGTTCATGTATTTGGCCGAGAGCTCGGCCGCCGACTTCAGAGCGGCGTCGGTGTACTCGATTCCGTGATGCTCTTCGTAGCGCGAGCGCAGCCCCTTGAGGATCTGAATGCTCTCGGAGACCGGCGGCTCGTGGATTTCGATCTTCTCGAATCGCCGGGACAGCGCCCGGTCCTTCTCGAAGTGGTTCTTGTATTCTTCGTAGGTGGAGGAGCCGATGCAACGGATTTCGCCGCTGGTCAAGACCGGCTTGAGGATGTTGGAGGCGTCCATGGAACCGCTGCTGGTGGCCCCCGCCCCCACGATGGTGTGGATTTCGTCGATGAAGAGGATCGATTTGGGCCGCCGCTTCAACTCGGCGATCACCCCTTTCAGACGCTGCTCGAAGTCACCCCGGAACTTGGTGCCGGCCAGCATCCCGCCCAGGTCCAAGGCGTAGATGTGGGTGCCCTTCAGAAGGTCGGGCACGCCGCCCTTGGCGATTTTTTGCGCCAGGCCCTCGGCAATGGCCGTCTTGCCGACGCCGGGATCGCCCACGAACACGGGGTTGTTCTTGCGGCGGCGGCAGAGCACCTGCATGGTGCGCTCGATTTCGGCCTGGCGGCCGATCAGCGGGTCCAGTTTGCCCTGCTTGGCCTGCCGCACGAGATCGATGGTGTACATCTCCAGGGGGTCGCTCTTGCGGCGACGTTCTTCGGTGCCGGGCTGCGGCAGGGTCTGTTGGTCGTCGCGCTCCTGGAAGGAGTTTTTGGGGACCTTGTGGGAGATGTAGTTGAGCACATCGAGCCGGGTGACGCCTTCGGCGCTCAGGAAATACTCGGCATGCGAATCTTTCTCGAGAAAAATGGAGGCAAGAATGTCGCTCACCGACACCTCGGCCTTGTCGGCCGACCGCGCGTGGCTCACGGCCCGCTGGATCACCCGCTGGAACCCGATGGTCTGCTGCAGCACGTATTCGCTGCCTTCGGGGATTTTCTCTATTTTTTCCTCGAAAAAGTTCTCTATGTTGCCGAGGATGCTCTCAACGTTGCCGCCGCAGTTCTCGACAACCTCGATGCCGACCTGGTCGTAGAGAATCGCAAACAGGATGTGCTCGACGCTGACGTACTCGTGGCGTCGTTTCTTGGCTTCCCGTACGGCGAACCCCAGCGTCGCAGATAATTCCTTGCTGATCATGGCCTATTCTCTTTCCATCGTGCACTTGAGAGGAAACCCTCTCTCGCGGGCGAGGCTGTCAACTATGTCGATTTTGGTTTCGGCGATTTCCAACGGGTACAGGCCGCAGACGCCGGCTCCTTTCTGATGTACGTTGAACATGATTCGGTTGGCGTCCGCTTCAGACTTGTGAAAGACGTATTTGAGCACCTCCACCACGAAGTCCATGGTGGTGTAGTCGTCGTTCAGCAGCAGCACCCGGTACATCGGGGGCTCGTCCAGCCGGACGTCCTGCTGCGAATCGACCTGATCTTCGAACTGTGGGTTCTGTTCGCTCATCCACACCCTCGCGCTCGGCGCTGCAGGCGATTGGGCGGGCGGTCCACTGCGGCCCTCCGCCCCGTCACGCTCACGCCTCCATAATAATCACTTGGATGAGTTCTTGTAAAGGGACCCCGCACACCATCATTTGCCGCAGCACTTTTTGAACTTTTTCCCGCTCCCGCAGGGGCAGGGCGAGTTGCGTCCCACCTTGTCGGGGCTGCGCTTGGCCGGCGGCCGGCGGGCGGGCTCACCGCCGCCGGAAAAGGAAAGCGCCTGCTGCTTGGGCCGCTCCAGTCGCTCCAGTTTTTCGGGCGTTTCGAGCTCAAATCGGAAAAGCAGACCCAACGTTTCCTCCTCCACGCGCGACATGAGATTCTCGAACATCTCAAACCCCTCTTTCTTGTAAACCAGGAGAGGGTTTTGTTGGGCATAGCCCCGCAGCCCGATGCCCTCCTTTAGGTGATCCATGGACAGCAGATGGTCCTTCCAGAGGTTGTCGATCACCAGCAGCATGAAATGCCGCTCGGCTTTGCGAAGGATGTCCGCCCCGATCCTGGCTTCCCGGCCTTCGTAGACCCGGACGGCCTGCTGCTTGATCATGTCCGCCAGGGCCTCGTGATTCAGGCCTTCAAGGCTCTCCGGGGTCAAAGCGTCAGGTCGAAAGTTGAACTGCTTGTAGACCGCGTCGGAAAGGCCCTTTAAATCCCAATATTCCGGGTGGGTCTTTTCATCGGCGAAGCTGCCGACGATGCCCTCCACGCTCGCGGCAATCATCTCCATGGCCACCGGCCGCAGGTCCTTGCCCGTGAGGATTTCCCTGCGCTGGCCGTAGATGACCTCCCGCTGCTGGTTCATGACATCGTCGTACTCCAGCAGGTGCTTGCGGATATCGAAGTTGTGTCCCTCCACCTTGGACTGGGCATTCTCGATGGCCCGGCTGATCAGGTTGTGCTCGATGGGTTCGCCCTCCTTCATGCCGAGCTTTTCCATGATCCCGGTGATGCGCTCACCGCCGAAGATCCGCAGCAGATCGTCTTCCAGGGCGAGGTAAAAGCGCGAGGAGCCGGGATCCCCCTGCCGGCCCGAGCGGCCGCGCAGCTGGTTGTCGATCCGCCGGGACTCGTGCCGTTCGGTGCCGAGGATGTGCAAGCCGCCCAAGTCGACCACCCCTTCGCCCAGGACGATGTCCGTGCCGCGGCCGGCCATGTTGGTCGAGATGGTGACGACCCCCTTTTGACCGGCGCGGGCGACGATCTCGGCCTCTTTCTCGTGGTGCTTGGCGTTCAGCACTTCGTGCGGGATCCCCCGCGCCTTCAGCTTCTTGCTCAACTGCTCGGAAACGTCGATGGAAATGGTTCCCACCAGCACCGGTTGGCCCTTGGCGTGGAGCTGCTCGATCTCGTCCAGCACCGCCTCGAATTTCTCGCGCTTGGTCTTGTAAATGACGTCGGGGTGGTCGTCGCGGACCATGGGCCTGTGGGTGGGGACCACGATCACGTCCAGGTTGTAGATCTTCTTGAACTCGGCCGCCTCGGTGTCGGCCGTGCCGGTCATGCCGGCGAGTTTTTTGTACATCCGGAAGTAGTTCTGGAAGGTGATGGTCGCCAGGGTCTGGTTCTCGTTTTCGATCTTGACCCCTTCCTTGGCTTCCAGCGCCTGGTGCAGCCCCTCGCTGTAGCGGCGGCCCGGCATCAGGCGGCCGGTGAATTCATCAACGATGATGACCTCGCCGTCCTTCACGATGTAGTCGACATCGCGCTTGAAAAGCGCGTGGGCCTTGAGGGCCTGCTGGATGTGGTGCAGCCGCTCGATGCAGCTGGGGTCATACAGATTTTCCACCTGCAGCATCTTTTCGCACCGGGCGACTCCTTCCTCGGTGAGGGTCGAGGTGCGGGCCTTCTCGTCTACGGCGAAGTCCCGGTCCTTGAGGAGCCGGGGGATGATGTTGTTCACCTGGTAGTAGAGGTCGGTGGATTTCTCCGCCGGGCCCGAGATGATGAGCGGGGTCCGGGCCTCATCGATCAGGATGCTGTCCACCTCATCCACGATGGCATAGTTCAGCTCGCGCTGCACCAGGCTCGCCTGCTCGAATTTCATGTTGTCCCGCAGGTAGTCGAAACCGAACTCGTTGTTGGTGCCGTAAGTGATGTCCGCCCTGTAGGCCGCTACCCGTTCGGCATCCGTCAGACCGTGGAGGATCGTTCCCACCGACATACCGAGAAACCGGTAGATCTGGCCCATCCATTCGGTGTCCCGGCGGGCCAGGTAGTCGTTGACGGTCACGATATGCACCCCTTTGCCCGCCAGCGCGTTCAGGTAGACCGGCAGGGTGGCCACCAGGGTCTTGCCTTCACCGGTTTTCATCTCGGCGATCGTGCCTTGGTGAAGCACCATGCCGCCGATGAGCTGGACGTCGAAATGCCGCATCTTCAGGGTGCGCACCGAGGCTTCGCGCACCGCTGCAAATGCTTCCGGCAGCAGGTCCTCGAGTGCTTCGCCGCGCCCGACCCGTTCCCTGAAGCGGCCGGTCTGGACCCGCAGGTCCTCGTCGCTCAAGGCCTGCATGGCAGGCTCGAGAGCGTTGATGCGCTCCACCGTCGGCTGGAGTTTCTTGAGCTCACGCTCGTTTTTGCTGCCGAACATCTTGGTCAGAAAACTCATCACCATTGAAAACACGTTCCTCTCTGTGTGGTAACTGTCAAAATTTAATTATAGCAGATATGGAATTCCACTCAACAGTTTCATTTGAAAGCCTGGTAAAGAAACCGGGGGCCCAGCGGACTGAAAAAGCAACGGCTTCGCCCGAAGGCCAAGGTCAAGGCGCGCGAACCCCGCCGAACGAGGCGTACTTCACGTACGCCGCTGTGCGCGCGGGGTGGAGCGCAACGCCGAGATGGGCCTTCCGGCGAAGCCGTTCTTAATTCAGAAAATATTTTTCGGGGTTCACCGGCACCCCGTGGATGGCGACTTCATAGTGGACGTGTGGGCCCGTGCTGCTGCCGGTGTTGCCGACCAGCGCTACGGTTTCCCAACGGTTGACGCGCTCCCCCTGGAGCTTGAGAATTTTGCTGCAATGCCCGTAGGTCGTCGTGAGGCCGTGGCCGTGGTCGATGACGACGGCCTTGCCGAGCAGCCCTTTGTTGCCGGCAAAGGTGACGACTCCGGCCGCCGTTGCAAGAATCGGCGTTCCGTCCCGTGCGGAGATGTCGATGGCACGATGAAACTCCCGTATGCCCGTGAAGGGGGAGTTGCGGTATTCAAAACGGGAGCTTACAAACTGCTCGACGTCAGGGTCGACCGGACGGATGGTCGGGGTGGAGGCCAGGAGGGTCTGCTGCTTTTCCAGGTGGCCGACCAGAGATTTGAAACCGTTTTCCTGGTTCACAGCGGCCAGGTTGATCTGGTCGATCTGGGAGTGCATCTCCCGCATCAGACTGTTGCGCTGATCGCCCAGAGCCGTTTTCGGGTCCATGGCGCGGGGAATGGGACCGCCCACTCCGAAGAGATTCCCTGAATCCTGGCGTTTTTCGAGATCCGCCATGATTCGGATTTTTTTCTCGAACTGGTTGAGCGCGAGCAGCTTCTCCTTGAGATCGTTGACCTCTCTGGCAAAATCTCCGATCTGCTGGCGCTGCAGGTCGATCTCGCTTCGCTGGCCGGACGCCAGCTCGGCCAGTTCGGCCTCGCGCTGTTGGAGCTGCAGCGAGCTGCGTTTCAGCTGGACATAATCATAGGCGACATAGCTGCCGAGGCCTAAAACCAGCGCGGCCATAACCGCCGCCCAGCGCAGCGTCGCCCGGGACGTGCAGAACTGCTTCGCCGGGGAGCCGGAGTTTGTCAAAACGACAAACGAAATTTTCTTGCGCATGATGCGGCCGCCTTCGTTTCCTGAAAAAAAACCTCCGGGCGGTATCACCCAGAGGCTTACGCTGCGTCATCGGCAACCCGGCTGTCTTGGCCTCTCGGCTTTAGACCCACGGTTTTGCGCCGCCATCTTTCGGTGACTTTGCCCTTTCGATCCGCAAATAAGAACATTTTATAGGAATATCGTCACAAGCTTGTCAAGACTTTAGTCAATTCGAGGGCTATACGATATTTAACAATCCGAAATTATTATTATAAAAAATTTTTGCCCCGGCGCTTCTATCCCATATTGGGCCGCTGCGCCGGCTTCCGGCAGCACCCGGCGCAGCGGCTCAGACGGGGGCGTCCGCCCCATCGTTTACCGAATCAGACGATAGCGGCGGCCGTCGAAGATCAGGCAATCCCCAGCTTGAACTTCAGGGACTTTAGGGTGTTTTGCATCAGCATGGTGATCGTCATCGGGCCGACGCCGCCGGGGACCGGGGTGATCCAGCCGGCGACCTGCTTGGCGGCATCGAAATCGACATCGCCTTTGAGGATGGCGATTTTCTGGCCGGTCTTCTCGCTGACTTTCTCCCCGACCCGGTTGACACCCACGTCGATCACGCAGGCCCCCTGCTTGATCCATTCCGGTTTCACTAGTCCGGGCACGCCGGCGGCCACGATCAGGATGTCGGCCCGCTTGCAGTGGAAGGCCATGTCCTTGGTGGCCGTGTGCACCACCGTCACGGTTGAATTGGCGCCGCGGGCTTTCTGCAGCATCATGTTGGCGATGGGTTTGCCGACGATGTTGGACCGGCCCACCACCACGACTTCGGCGCCGTCGGTGGGGACTCCCGACCGCACGATGAGCTCCTGGATGCCGGCCGGTGTGCAGGGCGGAAATTTGATCTCGGAGCCCCCGATCATGAGGCGGCCGACATTGACCGGGTGAAAGCCGTCCACGTCCTTGTCCGGGTCGATGGCGTTCAGCACTTTTTTCTCGTTGACCTGCTTGGGCAGGGGCAGCTGCACCAGGATCCCGTGAATCGAATCATCCTTATTATACTTGTCGATGAGGGCCAGAAGATCTTTTTCCGAAAGGGTGACCGGCTGGTTGTCCTGGATCTCCTTGAACCCCAACCGGTGGGCGGTCTTGATCTTGAGCGTGACATAGGAAATCGAGGCCGGGTTTTCGCCGACCAGGATCGTCACCAGGCCGGGGACCACCCCGTGCTTGGCCTTGATCGCCTGGACCTCGGCGGCAAGTTCATTCAGAATGGTTTCGCGGATCTCTGTTCCCATAATCAGCTTGGCTGTCATGCGTTGTTCCTCCTTTTCACGTGGTTAAGGTTCGCGGGCTGAAGGTGGAAGGTCTAAGGTTGGGTCAAAACCGAAGCTGTTTCCCGTTGACCGTTAGACGTTCAACCTTAAACCTTTTATCAAAGTGCAAACGGTATCTGGTTCAAGCCGGCAGTCTCATCGAGCCCGAACATCAGGTTCATGTTCTGGACCGCCTGGCCGGCGGCACCCTTGCCCAGGTTGTCGATGGCCGACATGAGAATCAAGCGGCGGTTGCGATCGTCGAGGACAAATCCGATATCGCAGCAATTGGTCCCGCGCACATGCAGGGTGTCGGGCGGCATTCCCGGCGGCCGCAGCCGGACAAACGGCCGGCCTCGGTAAAAAGCGGCCAGACAATCCTGCACCGTCTGAACGGTCAGCGTACCGGAGGGTCGCGCATACAGCGTGGTGAGCATTCCCCGGCTCATCGGCACCAGGTGCGGCACGAAGGTGATCGCGACCGGTTTGCCCGCCTCCCGGCTCAGCACCGCCTCCATCTCCGGGGTGTGCCGATGGGTCGCCACCTTGTAGGCCTTGAACGATTCAGCCACCTCGCAGTAGTGCACCGTCAGCGAGGGCGACCGGCCGGCACCGCTCACCCCGGATTTCGAGTCAGCCACGATGCTTTCCAGATCCAGCAATCCGGCCTTGACCAGCGGAACCAGGGGCAGCAGTACGCTGGTGGGGTAGCACCCCGGGTTGCCCACCAAACGGGCGCTTCTGATCTCCGGCGTGCAAACTTCCGCCAAACCGTAGACGGCCTCTTTCAGCAGGTGGCCGGCGGCATGCGGCTGGTAGGCCTTCTCGTAGACGGACACGTCGCTGAACCGAAAATCGGCCGACAGATCGATCACCCGTCGGCCGCGCTTGAGAACCTCCGGGACAATCTTCATGGGCAGTTTGTGGGGCAGCGCCGTGAAAACGACGTCGGCGGCCTCGCAGATGCGGTCGTCGTTCAGCTCCTCGCAGACCAGGTCCACGCGACCGGCCATGGCGGGGAACACCCGGTCGAAGCGCTGGCCGGCAGACTGCCGGGAGGTGATCATGGTGAGTTTGACGCCGGGGTGGCCGGTGAGAATGCGGATGAGCTCGGCACCGGCATACCCGGTTCCGCCCGCGACCGCGGCTCGAATCATTGCTGGCCTCCAGGGTGAAATGGGAATGCGCTTATGGCAGGTTTACTTAGCAGAGGCCGGTGTGAAGTTCAAGATATTACGCCAGCAATGTGCCGGCCCGTGTTCGTGGGGAGGGTGCCTGGGACGCCGGAACAATATTCCTCCGGCAAATAACCGGGCGCACCTTTAGCCGGTGTCAGGCGGAGACGCCGCATGGGATGCTGCAATTGGATCTGGCAATTACCGGGGAAATAATAACAACTTGCAATCAAATGACCTCAACCGCGCGCGCCTTCCAGTGCAAGCGCCCAGCCCGATGGGACGTTTTGAATCCGCAGGGGTGTGACCACGACGCGGAGCATCCGGCTGCCGAACCCCACAAAAAATGCGCTGGGAGTCCCGTCCGGATCGCGACCGGTTTGTTTCAGAACCGCAATCAGCTCGGCGGAACGGTTGGGCGGGAAAATGTCCAGCACCGTGCGATTGAGGATCTCCACCATCGATGTCTGCATGACGTTCAGTGCCGAGGGGTTGGCATTGATGACGCGGGTGTCCTTGTCGATGATGATGACCCCCACGCCCAGGGATTCGATGATGGTGTGCAGGAAATCCAGGGAAACCAGCAACTCCATGGCGTCGCGGCGGGGGAACACGCCGCCGGTCTGGAGTATTTTTTTCTCGGCCGGCGGCAGACCGGGTTGGTTTTCGAGCACCGTGATGAACTCGTTCAACCGGATCTCCAGCTTGTCGATGGGGCCCTTGGCGATGAAATAATCCGCACCGATAACCTCCAGGTCGTCCATCTGCTCGATGACCGTGCCGGAAACAGCCACGATCGGAAAACAGTGGCCGTTGTATTTTCTGCGCACAAATTCAAAAAACCGCCGCCCGTTGACCTTGGGCATCACCAGGTCCGCGAAGAGAATGTCGTAAGGGCCTTCTTCCAGACCGGCGATGCCCTGCTTGCCGTCATAGGCCTTGCAGACCGCATAGCCGCGTTTCTCCAATAGGCCGCTCAGAAACTCGACGAAGAAGAAATCGCTGTCGACGACCAGGGCTTTCCTGGGCATAATTACCTTCCTTAGTGCCTAAAATTAAATCTCCGCAGGCGATTTAATCCACGCACACCCGCCGCACTTCGCGGATGGTGGTGATGCCGTTGATGATTTTCTGAATCCCGTCCTGCTTCAAGGTACTCATGCCGTCCGCGACGGCCTGCCGCGCCAGCTCCTGGGAGGTCGCGTTCTTCTTGATCAGGATCTTGGCGGCGGGAGTCGCCTCCATCAATTCATGAATCCCGATCCGGCCCTTGAAGCCAGATCCGTTGCATTTTTCGCAACCCGCCGATCGTTTGAGGTTGAAGCCGGTGCCGTAAACGTACCCGCGTTGATCGAAGCCCTCTGCTCCATAGTCCATCCGCAGATCCTCGAACTCCTCCGTCGCGGGGTGATAGCTTTCGGTGCAGTTGGGGCAAAGCCGCCGGACCAGACGCTGGCCGAGCACCCCGAGAAAAGCGTCGGAGATGTTCAGGGGGTTCATGCCCATCTCGAGCAACCGGGTGAGGGTTTCGGGAGCGTTGTTCGTGTGCAGGGTCGAAAGCACCAAGTGGCCGGTGAGGGCCGCCTGCAGGGCGATGGTGGCGGTTTCCTTGTCGCGCATTTCGCCGATCATAATGATGTCCGGGTCGAGCCGCAAAAACCCGCGCATGATCCGCGCAAAATCAAGGCCGATTTTCGGCCGCACCTGCACCTGGCGCAGGCCCGCCTGGGTGATCTCAACCGGGTCTTCGGCCGTCCAGATCTTCACCCCCGGCAGGTTGATGTGCCCCAGGATGGCGTGCAGCGTCGTGGTCTTGCCGGAACCGGTGGGGCCCACGCAGAGGATCATGCCGTAGGGCCGCGCGACCAGCTTCCTCAACACCGTGAGGTTGCGCTCATTTAGGCCGATCTCGTCGATTTTGAGCGAGCTGGTACGGGTCAGGATGCGCAGCACGGCGTCCTCGAATTTCCCTGCCGTCGGCATGGTGGACAGGCGCAGCTCGAACTCCTGGATACCTTTGCGCCGGATTTTGATCTTCCCGTCCTGCGGCAGTCGCTTTTCGGCGATATCCAACTCGGCCATAATCTTCAAACGCGAGATGATGGCCGGCGCCATGGCGTTCGGGACCTGAATGTACTCGTGACAGACGCCGTCGGTGCGGAACCGGATGGCGGTCTTGCGGGTAACAACCGAGGGCTCGATGTGAACGTCCGATGCGTTGTTGCGAAAGGCGGTCACCAGAATCTGGTCCACGAATTTGACCACCTGGCTGGAGGACTCGTCCAGCGAGCTGCGGTCGTCGTGGATATCCTCCTCTTCCTCGAAACTGACGTCGGGAATGATATTATCCAGGTCTTCGGTCGGGGATTCGGCCATTTTTTCAGCCCGCGGATCGAAGAAGTGCTGGATGTATCTCTCGACGTGCTCCTTGATGGCGACGGAAATGCCGATCTTCTGGTTGCCCATCAGGGCGCGGATGTGATCGGTCTTGCGCAGATCCTTGGGGTCGTCCACCAGGATCTCGATGCCGCTCTTGTCCCACCGCAGGGGCACCCACACGTAAAACAGCAGGAAGGATTTCTTGAGATTGTTGATCAGCTCGAAGGGGACCGGCGTCTCCGGATCGAAGATCCGGAAGGGGCAGCCGTAGTACATCGACAGCGATTTGCCCAGCTCCTGGATGTCGACGTTGAACCGGTCCACCAATACGTGGTCGACGCTCTTGTTCATCTTCTTGGCGATGGCGAGCGCCTCCTGCAGCTGTTGGGTGCTCAAAATTTTGTTGCGAAGCAGGTAGTCGTAGCGGGAGTTGTTGGACAACTTTCCCTTGAGGGCGTTGAGGCGGGCGAGGATCTCGCCGTCGGAGGCGTCCATTTCGGACGCCGTCCGGTAGAGCTCGAAGGCCAGGTCATGCAGCTCGCGCTTCTCCAACTGCTGGCCGAGCCAGAAATTGATCCGGGCCGTTTCCTTGTCCCCCAGGTTGAACTTGTAGATGGTCTTGGTGGCTTTCTTGACGATCTCCGCCGCCTCCTGGGTCTCCAGGATGCAACTGAGATAGTCGCAGATGATCTTGCCCGGCGTGCAATCCGATTTGGAGAAGTCGCAGGTGGCGGGATCGATTTCGAGCAGCTTCTCGTATTCAGCCGCCGCCTCCTCCATCAGGCCGAGCTCTTTCAGGGCGGCGGCTCCGTCCAGCAAGGTGGGAATGTCCGCCTGAACCGAAAGGGTTTTTTTAAAGATGGAAATGTCCTCGGCCGAAAGCCCCTTTTTTTCGGATTCCTGAGAATCCTGGATCTCCTTTTTCAGCCGTACGACCTTCTCCGATAGCACTTGGTGCATCTGCACCGGAAGTTGCTTGCCGGAGGCGATGACGATCTCGTAGAGGCTGAGGGCCTCCTCCAACATCCCCATGCCATAGCAGGTTTCCGCTTCTTTGATCCTGAGGTCGATTTCCGAACGGCCGGATGTCTGAGCATGACTCATCGCGCTGGGTTCCGTCTCCGCAGAAAAATGCCATCCCTCCCGACGGCTGGGCCGCACCGGATTCCGAGATGGTTCAAGCAGAAAACAATTTATTAATCCTATCGGCCCTTTGGAAATTAACTTTAGGCTTTTGAAAACCGTCAGGCGGTTTTCAAAAGATGGAAAAATTGGTATGATAATGGCAGGATGTAAACACATGCAGGGCTATCGGATTCAGAGGTCAATGGTTCCAGCGGCCCTTGTTTTTTCGATTGACCCCTGCACCCCTTGAACCCGTTCGGAGTAAAATTGAAAAACCGAGCAGACGAAGAAACCCTTGCTATCAGAGGGATACAAATAGAGGTAATCTCCATCTATGCCCATCTATGAATATGAGCACGTGGGCGCCCCCTGTGATCTGGGGACGATATTCGAACAGCGCCAGTCCATGGCGGAGCCGGCCCTGGAGCGCTGCCCGAAATGCGGCGGGCCGGTCGCCAAGCGGGTGTCTCGCATCAACATCAATACGCCCAAAACCAACAGCGAACTCAAGGACCTGGGGTTCACCAAGCTCGTCCGGCGCGACGACGGGGTCTACGAAAACGTCACCGCCCGCAGCGGCGACAGCCGCTACATGCTGCGCGGCAAGCCGGACACCATACCCGACGTGAAAAAAACGATCACCGATTAAAACGCAAGCGCCCCCGGCGGAGCCGGGGGCGCTTGCGTTTTAATTCTTTCCCCTGGTGAAAAATGCAGGCAGGCGGTCGCCGCAATGACCTGACAAGGTCTCTTATTTCTTCAGCTTAACGACCAGGAAACCTGCATTTTTACGCCAGATAAAGAGGTTGACGTTGCCGTCCTTGGCGACCTTCTTCAACGCCTCGTTGTAGTCCTTCACCGATTCCACGCTCTGGCGGTTGATCTCCTTGATGATGTCGCCCACCCGCATCCCGGCCTCATCGGCCTGGCTGCCGCTCTGGACATCGATCACGATCACGCCGGCCGCCTCACGGATGTTGAAGCGCTGCGCAATTTCGGGCGTCAACCCGGAGACTCGCAACCCCAGCTGATCGTCGCGTTTCTCGGGGGTTTCGCCCCGTGACGCCACCTTGGTGTCGTCGCGCTTGGCGATCTTCACCGTGATGGTTTTGGGCTGCCCGTCGCGGATCACCTTGATCTTGGCGGTCTGGCCGACGGGGATACCGGCGACCAGGCTCGTGAGTTGGCGGGTGGTCTCCACTTTCTGACCGTTTACCTCGACGATGATGTCCTTGGGTTTGATGCCGGCGGCATCGGCCGGGTCGCCCTTGAACACGTCGGCGACAAAGACTCCTTTCTTGCTTTCAATCCCGTAATACTCGGCCATCTCCTGGTTGACGTCCTGGATCGCCACCCCCAACCAGCCGCGGGTCACCTCACCGCCTGATTTGAGCTGCTCGATGACCCCCTTGGCAAGGTTGATGGGGATGGCAAAGCCGATCCCCTGCCCGCTGGCGATGATGGCGGTGTTGATGCCAATGACCTCGCCCTTCAGGTTGAGCAGGGGGCCGCCGCTGTTGCCGGGGTTGATCGAGGCGTCGGTTTGGATGAAGTCGTCGTAGGGCCCGGAGCCGATCACCCGGCCCTTGGCGCTGACGATGCCGGCGGTCACGGTGCGTTCAAGGCCGAAAGGGCTGCCGATCGCAACCACCCACTGGCCGACCTTCAATTGCCCCGAGTCGCCCAGCTTGACCACCGGGAAATCGTGACTGTTCGATTTGACTTTCAGGAGGGCAAGGTCCGTGCTTGGGTCGCGCCCGATCACCTGGGCGTCGAACTCCTTCTCGTCACCCAGCTTGACCTTGATCTGGTCGGCGTCCTCGATGACGTGGTTGTTGGTCACCACGTAGCCGTCCTTGTCGATGATGAAACCCGATCCCAGGCTGGGCTGTTTGAACTCCCGCTGCATTTCGTCCCCGAAAAACCGATCGAAGAACTCGTTGAACGGGTTCTCCCGACCGCCGGGCTCACGCTGGAAGTGGCGAAACACCGGGCCGCCACCCTTGAGGGTCTTGACCGTGCGGATGTTCACGACGGCCGGCCCCACCGCCTCGGCGAGCTCGCTGAAACTCGCCGGGACCATCGGCGGCTCCACCACCGCTGCAGCCCAGACCGGGGAGACGCTGACGCCGCCAGCGCCGCGGAAACCTGTCATGGAAAAAAGCAGGATAACCGCCAGCGCCGCGGAAACCGCGCACCAGCGTCTTATGGTATTTCGCCCGACACCCATGTTGTTGACCTCCTGTAAGTGCAGAGATTAATATGGTTGCAATATAAGCGTTGATGCAGCCGTTTGCCACCCCGGCCGAGTTCGTCACACCGCCGGCCGACGGCTTGACAGACCGGATTAAATTTTTTATAGCCCTTAACCCGGAAATTTAACGAGTCGAGGATAGAACATTTTCACGAAATGTTCGGGTAACCCGGTTCGGCCAACACGCTCAAGGAGCAAAACCCATGATCCGAGTCGAGAACCTGACGAAAAACTTCAACGCCTTGTGCGCGGTGGACCGGATTTCCTTCAACGTCCAGAAGGGGGAGATCCTGGGCCTCCTGGGGCCTAATGGGGCCGGGAAAACGACCACCCTGCGCATGCTGACCGGTTTCTTGAAGCCCACGTCCGGCAGCATTCACGTGGGGGACTATAGCATTGACGGGCAGCTTCTGGAAATCAAAAAAATCCTGGGCTACCTGCCGGAATCGGCCCCCTTGTACCACGACATGCTGGTGTATGACTACCTCCGGTTCGTTGCCGCCGTCCGAGGCATGGACACCGGCCGCCGCACGACCCGCATCCGTGAAATCGGCGGGCTGTGCGGCATCGACGAGGTCATGCATCAACCGATCGGGGAGCTGTCCAAAGGCTACCGGCAGCGCGTCGGCCTGGCCCATGCCATGATGGACGACCCGGAGGTGCTCGTCCTGGACGAGCCCACCTCGGGCCTGGACCCCAACCAGATCGTCGAAATCCGCGAGATCATCAAACGCATCGGCAAGGCCAAGACAGTGATTTTTTCCACCCACATCCTGAGCGAGGCCGAAGCCACCTGCGACCGCGTGGCCATTATCCATCGCGGGAAAATCGCGGCCGACAGCAGCACGGCCCGGCTGAAGGAGACCCTCGGCAGCCGCAGCCAGATCCACCTCACGCTGGAGCAGGCCGAGGCGGACGCCGTCAAACAGGAGATCGAATCCGTCGCCGGCGTGGCCCGAGTGGACGTTTTGGACCAAACCGAAGGCCAGCTGCGGTTCCTGCTCGACTGCGAACCGTCCGCCGACCCGCGCGCCGAAATCTACCGCCGCATCCGGCAGACCCGCTGGGTGCTGCTTGATTTTCACCAGGAAACCCAGTCGCTCGAAGCCATTTTCAGGGAATTGACCAAGGAAAGCTGACATGCGCCAAGCCCTCTGCATCTGCCGCAAGGAACTCAACGTCTATTTCGCATCGCCCGTCGCTTACATCGTGATTGCAATCTTCCTGCTCGTAACGGGCTGGTTTTTCTTTTCGACCTTTTTCATTTTCAACCAGGCGAGCCTGCGCAACTTTTTCAGACTGCTGCCCGTGGTCTTTGCCTTCGTGGTGCCGGCCGTCACCATGCGCCAGTTCGCCGAGGAGCTGAACATCGGCTCCTACGAGATCCTGCTCACCATGCCGCTGCGTTTCACCGACATCGTGCTCGGCAAGTTCATGGCCAGCGTCGCCTTCGTCGCGGCCCTGCTGGCCCCGACCCTGGCCTATGCCGTCATCGTGGCGTTTCTGGGTGCGCTCGACTGGGGCCCGGTGATCGGCGGCTACCTCGGCGCGCTGATGCTGGGGGCGGCCTTTTCAGCCGTCGGGCTCTTTGCCTCGGCCCTCACCCGCAACCAGATCGTCGCCTTCATCACCGGCTTGGCGATCTGTTTCGCCCTCACGCTGGTCGACCAGATGGTTTTCTTCCTCCCCCACGCATTCCTGAAAACCCTCGCCTACCTGGCGGCCGATGTCCACTTCGAGAACATCGCCAAGGGGGTGATCGACACGCGGGACGTCATCTATTTTCTGAGCGTCTGCTTCATCGGCCTCTACGGCACGTTGCTCGTCCTGAAGGCCAAGAATTGACAGGAGTCGATATGTCTGACCCCAAGCCATCCACAGCCTATTTCAAGTTCGGTCTCTATCTGCTGGTTGTCGTCCTGGTCAACGTGGCCGGCATCACCCTGTTCGCGCGCCTCGATCTGACCCAGGGCCGAAGCTATTCCCTGTCCGACGTCAGCCGAAAGGTGGTATCGTCGCTGTCCGAGCCTCTGACCATCAACGTTTTCTTCAGCCGCAACCTGCCGGCGCCCTACAACACCGTCGAGCAGTATCTGCGCGACTTGCTCGAGGAATACGCCGTGCAGGGCAACCGGTTTTTCAATTACCGGTTCTACGACGTCAGCGCCGAGGAGGGCGACATCCCCGCCGATGCCAAGGAAAACCAAAAGCTGGCCAGCACCTACGGCATCCACCCGATCCAGGTGCAGGTGATCGAGAAAGACGAAGTAAAATTCCAGCGCGCTTACATGGGCATGGTTCTGATCCACGGCGACCTGATCGAGCAGATCCCCACCATCACATCGATCGACGGTCTGGAGTACCGGATCACCACGGCTGTCCAGAAAATGACCAACAAGATCAGCGCCCTGCTGCGCCTGACCGGCAAGATCCAGGTGAAGCTGTATCTGTCCCCGGCGTTGAGCTCGATCGCCCCCCTCATGGGCCTGAAGCAGATGCCGGAGCTGCCGGCCGAGATCGAAAAAACCGTCAAGGCCCTCAACGCCAAGACCTACGGCAAGCTGGAGTATCAGTTCAGCGAGCCGCCGACCGACGAGCGCTTCGAGGAGACCGCCAAAGCCAACAACCTGCTGGCGCTCTCATGGCCGGCCTCTAACGACGGCAAGATCCCGGCCGGCAAGGGCGCCATCGGACTCGTGGTGGCGTACGGCGACCGGAAAACCACCCTGCCCCTGATCGACGTCGTCCGCATCCCGATCGTCGGAACCCAGTACAAATTGTTGAGCATGGAAGATTTGGGGCGCTTGATCAACAGCAGCGTGGAATCGTTGATCGACATCAACAGTCAGCTGGGGGTTCTGGCCGATCGCGGGGCGACGCCGCTCGCCGGTGCGCCCGGAGTCCCGCCCGACGATCCCCAGGCTTTCGGCTACCTGCGCGAGCTCGTGTCCCGGAACTATGCCATCACGCCGGTGCGGCTGTCGGAAGGCATCATCCCTGAGGGGATCGCCTGCCTGATGATCGTCAAGCCTCGCGAGAAATTCAACGATTACGACCTTTACCAGATCGACCAGTTCCTGATGCAGGGCAAGAGCCTGGCGCTTTTTCCGGACGCGTTCGACGAGGTTCAAATGCCCGGCCAGGCGGCCTACACCCCGATCGAAACCGGACTGGAGCCGCTGCTGGAGCATTACGGGGTGAGGATTCGGCACGCCTACGCCCTGGATGAAAACTGCTACCGCCAGGAGATGCCGGCCCAGCTGGGCGGCGGGGACCGGCCGATCTACTACGCACCGCTGGTCAAGACCCAGTTTATCAACCAGGACCTCGGCTTCATGCAGAACATCCGCAGCCTCGTGGCGGTGAAGGTCTCACCGCTCGAGCTGCTGGCCGAGCGGGCGAAGGAGAACCACCTCAAGGCCTACCGGCTGCTGGCCACCTCCGAGAGATCCTGGGAGATGAAGGCGCCCATCAACCTGAACCCCATGACCCTGCGGCCGCCCGCCAAAAACGAGGAGATGCGCAGCCGGCCGATCGCCTACCTGCTGGAGGGCAGCTTCCCGAGCTACTTCGCGGGCAAACCGCTGCCCATCCGGGAAGCCGGCCCGAAGAAGGAGGGCGAGCCCGAACCGCCGCCCACCGCCGCGCCGCCGGCCATCGACCCGTCCAAAATCGAGCGCCGGGCGCCGTTCATCGAAAAAGGCAAACCCGGCCGTATTTTTCTGATGGCGTCCTCGGAGATGCTGCGCAACGTGGTCGTCGACGAGTCGGGCCGGGGCGCCAACACCATCTTCGCGCTCAACGTGATCGACTATCTCAACGGCCGCGAGGGGATCGCCGTGATGCGGGCCAAGGAGCAGAAATTCAACCCCCTCGAAGAAACGAGCGCCGGCAGCAAGACCTTCATCAAGTCGTTTGCCATCGCCGGGCTGCCGGTTCTGGTGGCCCTTTCCGGGGTCGGTGTGTGGTTCTACCGCACGACGCGCAAGAAACGCATCCGGGCGATGTTTGCGTCGCAGGCGTGAGCGTTTGAGGACAAGCGAAATGAAAATCAAGAAAGAATATCTCATTCTCGGAGTCATCATCGCAGCGCTTGCCGTTTACCTCTACCAGCGCAGCTCCGACCGGACCCACTACACGCTTCCGACGCTGCCGGCTCTGACCGCAGCCGACATCACAAAGGTACGGATTTCCGGCAACGGCAAAACCCAGACCCTGATCCGCAAGGACGAACATTGGGTGACGGACCCGCAGGGATTTCCGGCCGATCCGAAGCGGGTGAAGGAGATGCTGGAGACGCTGGCGGGCCTCAACCTGACGGCGCTGGTGGCCGAGTCGAAAAACTACGCGCTGTATGAACTGGACCCGGCCCACACGGTCAATGTCAAGGCTTGGCAGGGCGACCAGCTCAAACGCGACATCGACGTCGGCAAAGCCGCGCCCTCCTTCCGGCACACCTTCGTGAAAGTCGCCGGCGACGACCGGGTCTTCCACGCCGCCGACAATTTCCGCTTTCGTTTCGAGAGCGGCCTCGACGAGATGCGGGACAAGACCGTGTTTTCCTTCAACCGGCAGGACCTTCAGGAGATCCACCTTGCGAAGGGCGCGGCGTCCGTAACCCTCACCCGCACGCCGCCGAAGGCGGAAACCCCGCCGGCCGGCCAGCCCGCCGCGGCCGCCTGGCAGGGCACGGACGGGCGTCCCGCGAACAGCACCGCCTTGGAGATGCTCCTTGGGGAACTCGTCGACCTTCAGTGCCAGTCTTTCATCGACGACCGTGACAAAAACGGCTTCGGGCCGCCGATCTACTCAATTGCCCTGAAAGGACCAAACGACCAAACGCTCAGCATCTTTGAACCCGCCGAAAAGGAGGCCACCGCCTACCCCGCGGTTTCCTCCACCAGCAACTACCCCTTCCGGCTGCCGGCCGACTTGGCGCAACGCCTCATGAAAGACCCTGATGAGTACTTTAAGGCTGGAGAGAAGAAGAAGGGGTGAAACAAGCCCGAGGCTGGGAGTTCAAATCCAGGAAGCCGAAGCGGGCGGATCCCCTCTTTTATTCCTCCGGCAATAAAACAGGTGCAACTTCAGCCGATGTCAGGCGGCGCAGGGTCCGACCGTTTGAGGAAAACGGTCTCACTGCCGGGCGGGAAGCAATCCCAGTTTTTTCATCCTGCGCCAGAGGGTGGAACGGCTGATGCCGAGAAGCTTTGCCGCTTCGCCCTGCCTGCCCCGTGCGTCGAGGAGCGCCGTGCGGATTCTGTCCGCCGGCGTCTCCCGGTGACTGACCGTGAAGGGTTCCGATGGTTCATCCTCCTGCATCATCTGGAGCACCATCCCCTCCCGGACGACCTTCTCTTTGCAGACCGCCGCAATTCGCTCGATGATGTTCTGCAGTTCACGAACGTTGCCTGGCCAGGTATATCCGAGAAGGACCTCCAGGGCGGGCCTGCTGAATCGCAACCGGCGGTGGAGGGGGGGCGCATGCCGCTCGAGAAACCGCCGGATGCATGGCTCGATGTCACCGGGCCGTTCCCTCAGCGGCGGGAGATGGAGCCGG
>Ga0210069_1000028_pt1 | contig 25672 bp, 24 predicted proteins | sample RushSE_TuleB_D2_FD_185568 | JGI IMG/M metagenome (GOLD analysis project Ga0210069, IMG submission 185568) | Wetland microbial communities from San Francisco Bay, California, USA, that impact long-term carbon sequestration - RushSE_TuleB_D2... | ecosystem: Environmental > Aquatic > Marine >... | reverse complement strand
AAAGGTCTGTTATTTGAAAGGGTACACTGCCGCCGTCAACGCCGACGACCTCTATCGAGTAAGAGGGGCCTTCCAGGTACTCTTGGATCACCCACTCTTGCAACGCCTCGGCGTTCGGAAACGCTGCCATCAAGTCATCTCGGTTGCGGAGGATGCGGATTCCCTTGCTGCCGCTGCTCCCACTCGGCTTGGCGATGAGAGGGAATTCTGCTTCCGGCCAAGGCCTTGGAATCGGGAGTCCCAACTCGGCAAAAAGGCGGTCCGAGGCGATTTTGGAGGATGAGATTTCGTATGCGGTTGCGTCAAATGCACAGGGAAGCATAGAGGCCGTGCAAAAACCCAGCAAGGCACCCAGAGCCTCTTTATCTTCAAGCGCTGGGAGAACCAAGTCTACGCCATCGAACACCCGGTTAAGGTCATCTTCCCGGCAGATGTCCGCCCCGATGAATTCGTCGCACATGCCTCGGGCCGGCACATCCGGGCAGCGGTCCACAAGGCGCACCTGCCAACCAGCCTTCCTGGCTAAGTAACATGCCTCTACTCCCTGGAGTTTCCCTCCGACCACCGCTATCCGCATGGGCCCTCAACTGCCGACCCTGCAAGCGTTAACTTGCTGATGATCTCGAATCCAGTGCAAGTAAGTTTCCAGATCACCCGGCTTCAATCCGCAGCGTGTCAGCATTGATTTTACACTGGCAGGCATCCGTAGAGAGTTTTCGATGTCTCGGCTGAGGCTTGCTACCCCCGTAAGTCCTGACCCCGGCACGATGAGAGAAGTGATCACATTGGCGCCTGCATCGATTCGGCTCTGCAACCCAGCGAGGCCCTCCACATCCAATGAGGCCGGAATGAGCCGGTCCGGAAAGACAAGCCGGAGCACGGCAATAATCAGAAGTTCACGCAAAGTATCCGGTGCCGGTACAGACGCCATCGGCGTGCCTTTCTGAGGGACAAACGTCATGACGCGGAGCTGGTCTGGCTCCAGCACCCGCATCATGGCCAAAGAGGTAATGACGTCTTCCAGGTTCTCACCGGCCCCGCTGAGGATCCCCTCCTCAATGAGAAGTCCTTGCTCACGAGCTGATAGTTTAACCTGCCAGCGTTCCTTGAAGGATTGTCCAGGCCTCAATCTTGCAAAAAGCGACTGTGTATGCGTTTCCTGGTAGCACGCATACCAGTCCGCACCCGCATGCCCCAGTTGGCTCAGGAGTTCAGCAGACACCACGCCGGGAGAAATCATGAGCGGAAGTCCTGTTGCGGCCTTAACGGCACGGGTGATCTCTACCAGAAATCCAGTCTCCTCAGATTCAGGCTTATATAGCTGTAAGTCCTCTCCCATTGTGAGATCAATGAGATGGACTCCTTCTTCAGCAAGTCTGACCGCCGCGGCAAGGATTTCGCCCGGCGACTTGCGAAAGCGTGGCAAAGCAATGTTGGATTTGCGGTACTGACAAAACGTGCAGTCGTTGGAGCAAAAAGTTGAAAAATAGACAAACCCATAGAGAAAAATGCTGTCCCCGAAGTGTTCACGCCTTAAACCGCGGGCGGCCTCGAATACCCGGCCGATGAGTTTCCTGTCTTCCAGTCCCAAGAGAAAGCGTATATCTTCGTCCTGAAGTCTCCTTCCGCCTTTGATGTTGGACAGCATGAAATTCAGTTTGTGACTTGTGTGGCGGTGGGCTGGGGGTTTCATCGTGTTGGTCTAATCCGGCTTGGGTTTATTTCCGGCCGGCTCTCGGAGATAAGCTTAAAAATTGTTGGACCCAGGCCTCTCTGATTGCGGCGGGGATGGTTGGTTGATCGAGTCTATGTCTTGCGAAAATTCAGACATTAAGCCGAATTCCATCCAAATAAGAAAGGCTGCGCCCCCAGCGGCGAAGGCTGTCAGCTCCTTCGGCGGCCATAATGAGCCGTTCCAACCCGAAACCGATTCCGACCCAGGTATCGCTGACCCGCCATGCGCTGTCCAAAACATGAGGCCCCATGGCACCCGAGCCGACTTCTATTTTTTTAGGGCCGTGCAAAACATCGATCGTATGCCCATAGACTTCGGAAAGGGTCGTCTCCAAATAACAGTCCTTAATTCCCGCCGACTCGGCAACCAACAATGAAAGCTCTCTCATCCGTGCTTCTCGCCTGTCTATCGGCAGGCCGGCCTCGACGAGATTCAACATTGTGAATTCTTTGGAGTGCTGACTCCCGCCGGACTCCTTGCGAAAACATGGACCGATCTCGAAAATTTTCACAGGTTTGTCCCAGACCCGCAACAACTTCTGGAGCAAGCAGTAAAGATGTGGTGCGAGCATCGGTCGAAGGCAGTGATTCGAGTCGATCCAGTAAACTTGCGCGCTAAGCGGGTGGTCGGCTGATATCGACATTTTGGCCAAAAAGCTTTTGGTCATGATAACAGGAGTTGCCACCTGAGCGAAGCCCTCAGCTGTCAGCATTTCGGCCAAACGACTTTCGAGCTGGCAGACCCGGGGTCGCCGCGGCAACTTGCCGAAGTCCTGCAAGCGACGGCGTTCACGTTTGACCAACATTTCCGACAAGCCCTGAAAAGCCGCATCTCGATCTGAGGCGCTTTGAAAAGCGGTTTCCATCTGACCCTGGTCGGCGGCCAACTCTTTCAACCGCCGCCGTTGGGTGACAGACCATGCTATCTTCTTCACCGTTTTTCCTTTGTGGGTAATAGTGATTCCTGATACGGGGGTTCCCAAAAGCGAAACGTGTACGATAGAGGAGTGGGGAGTCCGGGAGTTGCACCCGGCTGCGTGGGTTTAGAGTCCACGTGATCACATACCGATCCACTCCCCTCAGACGCAAAACCCCTGGCTTGGCGTCGGCCGCTACAGTTGCGGGAAAAGCCATAATTCACATTACGGGTTCCGCCGCATTAAGGCTTTCACCTTCACAACACCATCCTGAGCGTCTTCGGCATACGCGTCGGCCCCAATCTTGACGGCCCAGCGCGGGGTTACCGGCGCCCCGCCCACGATGGTCTTGAACCGCTGCCGCAGGTTGGCCTTTTCAAGCGCCTCCTCCAGCTCCTTTTGCCGGAACATGGTGGTGGTGAGCAGCGTGCTGGTGCCGATGATGTCCGCGTTGAGGGCGACGGCGTGCTCGATGATCTTCTCGGTTTCCACATCACGGCCGAGGTCATGCACGCTGAAGCCGTTCGCCCGCAGCAGGGCCACGACAATGCACTTGCCGATGTCGTGAATGTCGCCCTTGACCGTGGCGATTATGATGGTGCCGGTTTCCTGCCGCGGCGCAGCAACGGCCGCAAGAGCCTCGTTCACGATATCCGTGACCGCTTTCATGGCATTGGCCGCGCCCATGAGCTGGGGCAGGAACAGCTCTCCGCGATTGAACAGCTCTCCGACCTGATTGATGCCGGGGATAAATCCGTTGTTCATCAGCTCCAGCGGGTCGTTGCCTTCACCGATTACCCTGCGGGCAAGTTCGGCGGCTTTCTCGGGATTCTGGGCGACGATCAGCTGTGCGGCTTCAGCCAAAACTTCCTTGGGAATCATAGTTACCTCGTCCGAATGGGGAATCCTAAAATAGCAGGCCGGCCTTGGCTTTGAAGCGTTTAACGCAGTTGATGCCGACGCCCAGCGCCTCCGCGATCCGGAACTTGGCCTCGATGCCTCTGGCATCCTTCGGCTGCGGCGACATCGTGCCCAGTTGCAGATCCTGGCGCACCTCCGTCATGGCGACAGGGTCGCTTAGATCGGCAATCGAGATCTTCAGCTTATCGGCAACATATTTTTTGGCCTCAGCGATTTTCATGCCCCGGGTCATTTGCAAGCGGGCCACCAGATCTCCGGCTGCCCGCATACCGCCCATGCCCGACGCGTGCGCATGCGTGATGGCCATGGCGAAGGGATCGCCCACCCCTACCTACAACCCGTCCAGGCGGCAGATCTCCACCATGGCCTTGGAGGCCCGCGAGACGATGTCGGCCGGTGGGTGGTCGTTCACCGGCACGCCTCCGACCCCCATGCCCATGTTGGGGTGCATGGGGATTGCGGCGATTTTGCCGGCCGCCTTGATAAAGGTCGTGGCTCGGGCCACGTTCCAGGGGCTTGATTCGGTCGTGTTGGTATTGACCACGGGACCGAAAATCGTCACCCCGGCTTTTTGCGCCAGCTTCAGTTGATCGTGGGGGTAAAGCCCTGCCAGTCGCACTCCGTCGTAGGTGAGCTCGCCGTGCATGCCGATGACGAATTCGCCCGCCATGCCCATTTCGATGCAGATATCCGGATATCTCTTTTTCAGTTCCTGCGTGGCCAGCAATGCCGCCAAAAAGTCGGCGTCGCCCGCCGCGCCCACGGTGTCGATGTTGATGCCGTCGGCCCCGGATTCGTACATGGCGCCGGCCACGAAAACGATGTCCCGAACGGCTTCGGACACTGTCTGTGCGTAGGATTCCTGGGCTTCCCTGATTTTTCCGGCCGGCATCAACTCGGCCGGATTGGGGAAGGGGCCGTCCGGTTGGGAGTAAAGGCCCAGGTTCGGCATCGCGCCGTAAAACAGCGGTATGTGGGTGCTGAGCAGCGCCTGCTCCAGCACGGGCTGCTCCATGGTGACGATGGGCTTCAGCGGCTTGAAACTGTAATCCACGTGGCAAAGCTCCATCGTATCGGCACCCATGATCTTCTCGTAGATCTGAAGCGCCTGAATCCGGTCGACGGCGACTCCTACACGGCGGATTTTCAAGGTCGCCGCATCGTAGCTGAGGATGACCTCGTTGCCTCGGTCCACGCTGACGAATTTGCAGGAAGACGCAAAAATATCGAAAAGATGCTTCAACTCTTCCTTGGACAACGGCGGGATCTTTCCCCGGTCGGCGGCATCCTTGGTCCCGGCTTCCAGGTCCTGCATGAGCTCGGCTGAACTCAATTCGGCGGGAGTTCCATCTCCGTAACGGGTGAATATTTTCGTCATTCACACCTCCTCCGCTTTATGAGAGCGGCTCGCGAATCAACCGACTACTTGCAAAGCGCTGCCAACCCCTGCTCCAGGATCGACAGCCCCTGCTCCAGCTGCGCGTCCGTGATCACGAAGGGCACGAGCACGCGGACCACGTTGCTGTAAGTCCCGCACACGAGGATAATAAGGCCCCGCTCCAGGCAGAAGGCGGCGAGCTTCTTGGCCTCGTCTGCGGCCGGTTCGCGTTTGTCCCCCTTTACGAGGGTCAGTCCCAGCATGGCTCCCAGCCCTCGGATCTCGCCGACAATCTTGTATTTCTTGCAGAAGGCCTCGAAGCGTTCGTTCAGCTTTTTGCCCAGGGCCTGGGCCTTGCCGAGCATGTCCTCCTCTTCGAACACCTCCAATACCGCCAAGGCCGCCGCGGAGGCCACCGGGTTGCCGCCGTAAGTGCCGCCCAGGCCCCAGGGGTGGACCGAGTCCATGATCTCCTTGCGGCCCACGACCGAGGCAATGGGCATGCCGGCCCCCATGCTCTTGGCCACCGTGATGAGGTCGGGCTCGACCCCCCAGTGCTCGATTGCGAACATGGTGCCGGTGCGCCCCATGCCGCTCTGGATCTCGTCGGCCACAAACAGGATGCCGTTCTCCCGGCAGATCTTGACGAGCTCCTGGAAATAGCCGGGCGGCGGGGTGATGAACCCGCCTTCGCCCTGGACCGGCTCGGCCACGACGCAGGCCACCGCCTCGGGGTTCACGTGTTTGATGAAAAAATCCTTCAGCTTCTCGGGCCCGACCACGTTGCCGAAAGGCATGCGGTAGATTTCCGGTGCGAAGGGGCCGAAGCCGAACTTGTAGGGCTTGACCTTGCTCGTCATGGTCATCGTGAGCAGGGTGCGGCCGTGGTAGGCATTTTCGAATACGATGACGGCCGGCCGTTTGGTGTAGTAGCGCGCGATCTTGACCGCGTTTTCGACGGCTTCGGCTCCGCTGCTCACGAACATGGCCTTCTTCGGGAAGTTGCCCGGGGTCAGGCGGCAGAGCTTGTCGGCAAGCTTGATGGCCACTTCGTAAGGGCTCACCATGAAACAGGTGTGATGGAATTTTTCGGCCTGGGCTTTGATGGCCGCCACCACCTTGGGGTGGCAGTGCCCGATGTTCATGACCCCGATGCCGCCGCCGAAGTCGATGTACTCCCTGCCCTCCACGTCTCGCACGACGGCGCCCTTGGCGGACGCCACATGCACGGGCGTCACACTCGAGACCCCTGCGGAGATGACTTCTGCTCTCAGTTTCTGCAATGCCTCGTTGGTCTGCGTGGTGCTCATGGGATGGCTCCTCCGTATGAAATTTGGATGACTTTTTTGCGAGCTCGTCACTGTTGTGATGCGGCAAAAGAAAATCTCTCTATATTGTTCTTCGCCGCCTTACAATCCCAAATATGCGGTGCGGATGTGGGGGTTGTCGAGCAGCTCCGCAGCCGGCCCCTCCATGACGGTGCGGCCGTGTTCGAGGACGTAGCCCCGGTTGCTCAGACTCAATGAATGCTTCACGTCCTGCTCGACCAGGAGCACGGTGGTTCCCTGGTCGGCGATCTTGCGCACGGTGTCGAATATGTCTTTAATCAGGATGGGCGCAAGTCCCAGGGAGGGCTCGTCGAGCATCAGGAGCTTGGGGCGGGCCATGAGACCGCGACCGATCGCCACCATCTGCTGCTCGCCGCCGGAAAGCGTCATGGCCAGTTGGGCCAGACGCTCGTTCAAGCGTGGGAAAAGCGTGTAGACCTCCTTGAGCGTGTTGGCTTTTTGCCCATCGGCGCGCTTGCTGTAGGCCCCGACGATCAGGTTGTCCTGAACGGACATGAGCGTGAACAGCCGCCGGCCTTCGGGCACTTGAATGATTCCGCGCTCGACGACCTCTTCGGGGGGCAGGTGCTGAATGGGGCGGCCCTCGAAGGTGATCTCGCCCTTGGCAGGCTGCATCAGGCCTGAGACGGTCCGAAGCAGGGTGGACTTGCCGGCGCCGTTGCCGCCGATGATGCTCACCACCTCGCCCTCCTCCACCTTGAGGGACAGATCGAAGATGACCTGGACGTCGCCGTAGAACACCTCGATGTTTTTTACCTCAAGCAGCGCCATAGTCCTCCCCCAAGTAGGCCTTGATCACCTTTTCGTCGTGGGCGATCTTCTGCGGCGGCCCCTCTGCGATCTTGGTGCCGAAGTGCAGGACCGCGATGCGGTCCGACAGCGCCATGATGGCGCGCATGATGTGCTCGATCACGAAGATCGTCATCCCGCCTTCGCGCAGCCGCTTGATGATCGCCACCATCTCGTCGACCTCGGTCGGCCGCAGGCCCGCCATCACCTCATCAAGCAGGAGCAGCTTGGGGCGTGTGGCCAGGGCTTTGGCGATTTCCAGGCGTTTGCGGTCGGCGATGGTGAGGTTGCCGGCGCGCAGGTCCTTTTTCCCCTCCATGTGAAGGTCGTGCAGCACCTCCAGGGCGCGCTGCTCGGCCTCGGCACGCTTATCGGTAACGGCAAACGCACCCACCATGACGTTGTAAAGGACCGTGCGGGTAGCAAACGGCTTCACGATCTGAAAGGTGCGTGCGAGCCCTTTGCGGCAGAGGTCCCAGGGTTTCTGGTTGTTGATCTTTGTTCCCTGGAAGAGAATTTCCCCCGCGGTCGGGGGGAACACCCCGGCCACGCAGTTGAAAAGCGTGGACTTGCCGGCGCCGTTGGGACCGATCAAACCGACGATCTCGCCCTCCCCGACGTCCAGGCTGAAGCTTTCCACGGCCTTGACCCCGCCGAAAAATTTCCGGACTTTTTTCAGCTCGAGAATCTTCATGCCGCCGCCTCCCTTTTGCCGATCAGACGGTCCATCGCGCGGTTGTACATGCGCGTGAGCGGCTCCTGCAGGCCGCGCGGTTGGTAGAGCATGACCAGGATCAGCACGACACCGAAAATAATCAGGTGCAACCCGGGCAGCGTGCTGCCGAAATAGATCCGCGAGAAGTCGCTCACCGGCCGCAGCAGCAAAGCTCCCAGCAGCGGCCCGGCGATGGAGCCCCGGCCGCCGATGAGCGCAATGAAGGCGATCTCGAAGGAGATATCCAGGCTCATGACGCTTTTGGGGTGGATGTAGAGCGTGAACTGTGCCCAGAAGGTGCCGGCAAAGGCAGTGAGGAATGAGCTCATCGCCATCGCGATGAGTTTGGCACGAGCCACGTTGACCCCCAGCGCCTGCGCCGCCTCCGGCTCCTCGCCCCCCGCCACGAGGTAATAACCCAACTTGGAGCGCGAGACAAACCACGTCAGTGCAATTACTCCGGCCAGCATCACAAGGATGATGTAGTAGTAAGGCTCCTTGTCGGCGAACATGAAATGCAGCAAGCCGATCTTGAGTGGAGGAATCTGCAGCCCCCGCGGTCCATTGAGCTGCAGAGGGCCGAGATAGTCGATGTTCTCCACCATCACCCGGATGCCCTCGGCAAAAGCGATGGTGGCGAGCGCAAAATAGGCGCCGCGCATCTTGAAGGTGGGCAGTCCGATAATCACTCCCACGACGGCCGACAGCAGGGCGCCGACGAGCATGCCGGCCCAGGGGCTGATCCCATACTGCAGCGAGAGCACGGTGGACGTGTAGGCGCCGATCCCGACGAAAGCCGCGTGCCCGAGCGGCAGCACACCGGCGAACCCGCCGACCAGATTCCAGCTCGTGGTGAGATAAGCGTAGAGGTAAAGCAGGATCAGGATATGCAGGTAGGTCGGGCTTCTCAGCACCAGCGGCAAGGCAAAGGCGATCAGCACAACCAGGATCAACGGCAACTTGCGAGCCAGGGATGGGTTCATAAAAACCCTCATTTTTCTAAATATATGATTCCGCCGCAGGCGAAATCATCACCAGTCGTATTTCACGCCGAATAGCCCCGAAGGCTTGAAAAACAAAAACAGCAGGAACAGGGCGTAGACGACCGCCTCGGTCCAGGTGGCCGCCATGAACTGGGGGCCCACCGATTCGATCACGCCGACGATCATTCCGCCCAGGAGCGCCCCCCAGATGCTGCCGAGGCCTCCCAGCACCACGATGATGAAGCATTTGATGTCGAAGAGCACTCCGACCGAGGGAAAAACGTTGTAAAAGGGCACGAGGGCCACTCCTGCCACGCCTGCGGCCGCTGTGCCGATGCCGACCGAGATGTTGTACATTTTGTACTGGTTGATTCCCTGCAGGCTGGCCGCGTCCCGGTCGAGGCTTGTCGCCCTCACCGCTCGTCCCATGCGGGTTTTCTGTAGAAAGAGGTAGATCAGCACGGCGGTGGCGACCGCTGCGCAGAATCCCCAGAGCTTGGGGACGGAGACCAGCATGTCTCCGAATTCGAGCATCTTCCCGCGCAGGGGGTTGTCCTGGAGGTTGCGGTACTGAGGGCCGAACACGAGCAGGGACAGGTTGTCCAGGATGTACCAGACACCGGTGGTGACGATGATGACGGTGATCGGTTCGCGCACGTCTTTTTCAGACTTGAAGATGGGCTTGATCAGGATGTCCTGGAGCAGGTAGCCGAAAACGAACATGACCGGCACCACCGCGATCAGCGTGAGATACGGGTGCAGCCCCGTCAGGATGACTGCCCAGTAAGCAGCGTACATCCCCACCATGAGCATGGAGCCGTGGGCGAAGTTGATGACCTTGAGGACTCCGAAAATCAGCGTCAGGCCCATTGCGGCCAGGCCGTAGATCGAGCCCATGAGGATGCCGTTGATGGTGTCTTCGATGATATAAAGCATGCGAGCCTCCGGTCTTCGGAAGACGGCTGAAGGAAAGCGCGGCTTTTCGCGGGTGGGGGCCGCTTTACGCTCCCACACGATGAGGTATTTTGACCGGGATCGGTTTCCGATGGCTTTGTAAGACGAGACAAGATCAAGGCGCCCACGTCTCGTGCCGCGAGGCGTACTTCACATACGCCGCAGCGGCAGCGAGACGCAGCGCAACGCAGAGTTTGCCCGTGTTACGAAGCCACCTACGGAGTGGGGAATACCGGTTTGTAATTCGCCCGCCGTGCACTCTTGGGCCACACCGTGATCCGCTCCATGCCCTTGCCGATGTCGTTGATCTGCACCACAACCAGCGAGGCGTTCTTGTTCTGGCCGGACGCGTCGAACTCGATCGAGTCATAGGCCACGATCATGGCCGGGCCCTTGTTCAGTTTGGTCTTGGTGATGGCGTCCTGGATCGCCTTGGGGTCGAGGGATTTGGCGCGCTCCAGGGCATCGGCCAGCACGTACATGGCGGCGTAGGCATCGACGGACTCGCCTGTCAGGTCGTAGCCGAAGCGGGTCTTGAACTTCGCGTTGGTCTCCTTGGCGCCCGGCTTGTTGACGTCGGTCTCCCACTCCACGATGTCGAAAAGATAGCGCGCGTTCTTGCCCACGGCTTTCATGAAGGAAGGATCGGCATGGCCGCCGGCGCTGGAGATGATGGCCTTGGGTTTGACCCTGAGCTCGGCCAGGGTGTTGGTGAGCAGGATGGCGTCCGCGGCGTTGGAAACGAGCATGAGCACATCGGGGTTGGCGCGCTTGATCTTCTGGGCCACCGGGCTCAGGTCGGTCGCCGTGGAGGGATAGGGTTCATCCAGGACCACCTTGTAGCCGCCCTTCTCGGCCAGTTTTTTCCAGCTGCTGGCCATCCCTTTGCCCCAGTCGCCGTTCTCGTACACGAAGGCCAGGGTGGACAGTTTGACGTTGAACTCTTTTTGGAGGTCGGCCAGGAAGGCGAACTGGTCGCGCACGTACCAGCCGTCCTTGGCGGCGATGCGGAAGGTGTACTTGAACCCCTGCTCGGTGATTTTGTCTGCCACCGACACTGGAACGAGGAAGGGCATGCCGGCACGCTCGGCCACCGCTGAAACCGGGTAGGACACCGCCGAGTTCCAGCAGCCGGTCAGCACGGCCACTTTCTCGGTGTTGATGAAGCGCTCGGCCTCGGCCACGCCTTTTTCGGGTTTGGACTCGGAATCCGCATAAAGCATTTCAATTTTGGCGCCGCCCATGGATTTTATGCCGCCGGCGGCATTGATCTCCTCAATCGCCATGTCCTGGGCCTGCTTGTTCTGCAAGCCGACGGATGCCGAAGGGCCGGAAAGAGGCAGGATGTTGCCGACCTTGATGGCAGTCTGCGAGAATGCCAGGCAGGGAACCAGCAGCAGGAAAACCGCTGCAACCGTTGACGCAATGAACTTTCTGCTCTTCTTCATGTAGTCCTCCTTCCGGTGGGTAGCCAAGTTCGACTGAGAGCTCTTGCCGATGGAAAGCATAAAAGAAAGTCAACCGGTAATGCCGACTATCCCGGATCAGGCCCATCCGGGCGGGGATAGGGATAAATCTGCTGCTATCATATCCAGTTTCTGGGGGCAACAACGAAATTTGGAATCGCATTCCGACCATGGTTGCCTGGTTGGACCTTGACACTTTAGGTCTTTCTGCGATAGGTGCGAATATCGCAATTGACCTCTGTTCCGGATGGTTCCCAACCCTTATTCAAGGAGGCATTCCATGGCCACAAGCAAGAAGGGCATCTTCCTGATTCTGTTTGCAGTTGTAATCGCGTTGGTCGCTCAGCCGGTGTCGGCCGCCGAAAAATCTCTCAAGGTCGGCGTCTACGGCGGCTATTTCAAGGATTCCTTCGACAAACACATTTTCCCGGATTTCACCAAGGAAACCGGCATCAAGGTCGAGTCGGTGGCCGAGCCCACGGGCGAGGCCTGGCTCGTACAGCTGGAGCAGGCTGCCAAGGCCGGGGTGGCGCCGGCGGACGTCAACATGATGGCCCAGGTTGCCATGCTGCGCGGCCAGAAGACCAACCTCTGGAAGCCGCTTGATCTGAACAAGATCCCCAACCACAAGAACCTGCTGCCGGTCTTCATCCACAAGTACCCGGACGGCAAGGTGGACGGCATCGGGGCGGTGTCCTGGTACATCACCCTGGTTTCAAACACCAAGGTCTTCCCCGCAGCCCCCACGTCCTGGGGCGACATGTGGGCGGCCGACAAGAAGGACAAGCTGGGCCTGCTGGCGCTTGCCTCCAACTCCTTCCTGCTCGAAATCACCGCCACCACCTTCTTCGGCGGCACCAAGGTCCTCGACACCCAGGAGGGCATCCAGAAGGTGCTGGACAAGCTCGCCACCCTCAAGCCCAACGTGAAGCTCTGGTACCGGGACGAGGCTCAGTTCGAGCAGGCCCTCAAATCTGGCGAGATCCCCATGGGCCAGTACTATCACGACGTCGCCACGCTGGCGAGCAAGGACCATCCGGTGCGCTCGACCTTTCCCAAGGAAGGCGGCGTTCTCGACTCGGGTTCCTGGGCGGTCACCAAGGCCTGCAAGAAGGTCGAGGAAGCCCATATTTTCATCAACTACATGTGCCGTCCGGACATCCAGAAGAAGCTCTCGCTGAAGGTGGGCACCTCCCCGACCGTGAAGAAGGAGCTGACCGGTTTGTCGGCCGAGGACTTCGCCGCGGTGTCCAGCGAGATCAAGCCGATCATCCCGCGGTATGACATTTACACCGGCAAGATGAGCGACTGGATCAACCAGAAGTGGACGGACATGATTACGAAGTAGGCTACAACTCAGGGATGTGCGGGAGCGGCATCCTGCAGCGATGAACGGCGGGTCGTTGCATCCATGATCGTGGCTGACAGCCGCCTCCACATACCTGGGAGATTCAACTCGTCGAGATTGTTTTTTTCACTTCGAACTGCAGCATGAAGCCATCCCGCGCCTGTCGCGGGATGGCTGTTGGTTTTTTTTATGGCCGGCCTGTCCTTGAAAAACATCCACAAGCACTTCGGCAGCGTCGTCGCCGCCCGGGATGTGAACCTGCACCTTCCGCACGGCCGGTTCGTCTGCTTCCTCGGCCCGTCGGGTTGCGGCAAGACGACCCTGCTGCGGCTCATCGCCGGACTGGAGCACCCCACCCGGGGCAGAATCCTCCTCGAAGACAAGGACATCACCGACCAGCCCGCGCACCAGCGCAACTTCGGCATGGTCTTCCAGTCCCTGGCGCTGTTTCCCCATCTCACGGTGGGGGAGAATATTGCGTACAGCCTGAGGATCCGCAAAAAGGCCGCGGCCGACTGCCGTCGTCGCACGGATGAACTCCTCGAACTGATGCGCCTGCCCGGCTACGCCGACCGCCACATCTCCCAACTCTCCGGCGGGCAGCGCCAGCGCGTGGCCATCGCCCGGGCGCTCGCCATCGAGCCGCGACTGTTTCTGCTGGACGAGCCGCTCTCGGCCCTCGATGCCAAATTGCGGGAAGACATGCAGCTTGAGCTGCGCATGCTGCAGCAGCGCCTGGGGGTCACCACCATCCTGGTCACCCACGACCAGCGCGAGGCCATGACCATGTCGGATTTGATCGTGGTCATGGGCACCGACAACCAGGTCCGCCAGATGGGCACCCCGCTCGAAATCTACCGCAACCCGGCCGACACCTTCGTGGCGGATTTCATTGGGACGAGCAACCTGCTCAAGGGAACCTGCAGCGGCGGCCGTCAGGTGGCTGTTTCCGGAAAAACGCTGCGGGTCGAGGCCATGCCGGAAACCGTGAAGGGCGGAAGCGAGATCACCGTCTCCGTAAGGCCGGAGGACATCCCAGTGGTGGCCGGCGCCCGGGAGGGCGAAAACCATCTGCAGGGCCGTGTCACCTTCGTGCGGGATGTGGGCTCGAGCGTCGAGATCTACCTCGACTGCAACGGCTTTCAGATCATCAGCCAGTCCACCCCGAAAAACCGGCCGGCGGTCCGGCAGGGGGACATGGCCACGGCCGTTCTGCCGCCGTCGGCCTGCGTGGTGCTGACCGCATGATCGGGGACCTACCCAAGGGCCTGCGCGCCCACCTGCCGATCCTCTACCCGGCGGTTACGCTCGTGGTCTTTTTCGTGATCCCGTTCGGCATCATGCTGGCGGTGAGCTTTTTCCAGCGCGAGCCGGGCGGGTTCTACACGACCGATTTCTCTATCGACAACTACGCGAACCTTTTTACCGCGCTCTTCGGCCGGGTGCTGACATTCTCCATCTTCATCTCGGCTTTTTGCGCACTGATCTGCGTGGCCGTCGGCTTTCCCTTCACCTATTTCATCACACGCATGCCGCGCAGGGCCCAGGTGGTGTGGCTGGTCATCCTGGTGTCGGTGCTCTCGCTTTCAGCGGTCATCGTGGCCTTTGCCTGGTCCCTGCTGCTCTCGCAGACGGCCGGGGTTTCCAACCTCTTTGTCTGGCTGGGGCTCATGGAAAAGCCGGTCAGCTGGTCCCCGGGCTTCTGGGCGCTGACCTGCGGCATGTGCTACATCGCCTTTCCCTACACCGTGCTGGTGCTCTACCCGCCGCTCTCGCGGCTGGACCCGCACCTGCCCGAGGCCGCCCAGACGCTGGGCGCGTCCCCGGTGGCCACTTTTTTCACGGTGGTGGTGGGCTCGCTGCGCAACGCCATCGTCGCCACCCTGATCATGGTGTTCGCGTTCACCCTGGGCACCTACCTCATTCCGACCATCCTGGGCCGGCCCCAGCACTGGACGCTTTCGGTCCTGATCACCGACGAGGCCATCTACCGTTCAAACCTGCCGTTTGCGGCGGCCATGTCGGTGTTCTTCATGGTGGTGAGCCTGGCGCTGGTGGGCCTAACCATGCTGGCGGGTAAGGGAAGGGGGCCGGTACAGAGATGAACAAAGCGCTGCGCCCGGTGTTTCTCTCACTCGTGCTGATTTTCCTGCTCAGCCCCATTGTGGTGGTCGGCGGGGTCTCGCTGAACGAGAAGAAAGCCTTGTATTTCCCGCCGCAGGGGGTTTCTCTAGCCTGGTACGTCGAACTTGTCACCGAAGCGGACTGGCTGGTGCCCATCGAGAACAGCATGATCATCGCGACCCTCTCGAGCCTGGCCGCTCTTTCCATCGCCCTGCCGCTCGCCTACTTTCTCTGGCGCTACCGGGTGTTTTATGCCCGCGCGATTTTCATGCTCGGCGTTGCGCCCTTCATGCTGCCGCCGGTCATCACCGCCCTCGGGTTTCTTGCCTTCTGGGCCACGGTGGGTCTTTACGGCGAAATGGCGGCCACCATCGTCTCCCACGCCGTCTTTTTTGTGACCCTTCCGCTCGTCACCATTTCGCTCGGCTTCGAGTCGATCGACCGCGAGATCGTGGAGGCCGCCGAGACCATGGGCGCCGATTCCAAGGCGGTCTTCCGCACGGTGGTGCTGCCGATGGTGCGCTCTTACATGGTCTCGGGTTACGCCTTCTGCTTCGTGCTCAGCCTGAACGAGTACATCGTGGCCTACATGGTCTCGGGCTTCACGGTGGAAACGCTGCCCATCAAGATCTTCAACGCCCTGCGCTACGGCTACACGCCGGTCATGGCCTCCGTGACCATTTTCTTCGTCGTGCTGGCGGCGCTGATCTTCGGGCTCATCGGCCGCTTCGGCGACCTGCCGCGTCTGATGGGGGCTCTGACTCCGGAGAGCCGGAACACCTGAAGATCATTGAACGCTGCGGCTCTCACCAGCCCTTGTCCGTCAGGATTTTCTTGATTTTTTCCTGCGATTGCTTTTCCACCAAGATCATCCGGCCGGCTTTGGCCTCTTTGATTTTTTCGGTCAGCTCACCCATGTCGACCGGTTTGGAAATGAAATCCATGGCTCCGAGCTTCATGGCCTCGACGCCCTTGGACACCGAGGGATGCCCGGTGACAAAAATAACCTGGACCTCGGGCTGCTTCTTGCGCATGACCTGCAGCGCCTCGATTCCCCCCATCTCCGGCATCATGAGGTCCAGCAGCACGGCGTCGAAGGACTCCTTTTCCAGCATCTGCAGCGCCTCGGCCGCGGACTCCGCCGTCGACACCTCCATCCCCCTGTTTTGCATGCGTTCTGACAGAATCGCCAGAAAGGCTTTGTCATCGTCGACGATCAAGACTTTTTCAGCCATGTCAGGCCTCCTATGGTGTCTCGTTGGTTTATGGTAACGACGCGTTCACTCTCCTTGGCCCTTTCCGGGCAGCGATACGGCGAGCTCACGGGTTCCGGGGTCGAGGCGTATCTCAGCACTCAACGCCCGCCCCAGGGAGCCTTCCGGCTCCGCCGGGAACGACCCTGCTGCGGCGTCCATTCCCTCCAGCTTTCGGAATCGCAGCCGAGCACCGTCGGCCGTTTTTTCAGCCCCAAGCTCAACGGTTTTCCCCGGGCCCGCGGCCGCCATGGCGTAATCCAGGCAACGCCACAGCAGGTTCAGCAGCACAAACGGAGACGTCGTAATGGTAACGGCATCGGAAGATCGGTCGATCTCGAGGCGCACCCCCCGCATGGAAGCATGCCGCGACGAAAGCTCTACGAGAAGCCCCAGCAGTTCCCTGAGATCGATGGCCACGGATTCGCTGTCCGCACTGTGGGCGAACGTGTTCATATAGGTAATGATCCGATCCCCCCGGCGGATCTGATTCTTGACCTCTTCGGCCAGTCGTTTCAGCCGGCCGGGGTCAAGGGGTTTGCCTTTTCCGGCCATGAGGCAAAGATCATCCAGCAGCCCCGCATTCTCGTTGATGACGGCCAAGACGTTTTTCAGATCATGTGAAATGGACGCCGACATCTTGCCGAAAAACTGGACCCCACTGCGACCGATGCCATCCAAATGAGCCATGGCTGAACTCCTCAGCGCTGCAGCGCTTCCTTGATCTTGGCGATCAGGACTTCAATTTTCAGAGGCTTGACAAGATAGTAATCCCGTCCGACCTCCGAAGCCCCGGTTTCAAAATCCAGGCTCGACCCATGCCCGGTGACGAAGATGAATTTCGTCGCCGGGCATCTTTCCTGTATCTGTTTCTTCAGGAGAAGCCCGTCCACTTTGGGCATTTTGACATCCAGCACCGCAACATCGAACGATTCCGTCTGCAGGCGGTTCAACGCCTCCTCGGCCGACGTCGCCCACTGCGCTTCAACCCCCCGCAAGTTCAGCCGCTCGGCCAACGTGGTCACGAGCTCTTTTTCATCATCCACCAGTAGTACTTTCATTTTCGCTTTCCCCTGAGGGTTTCATCCGGACAGGCAGCCGGAGGGTGAATTCCGTTCCTTTCCCGACGGCACTTTGGACGCTAACGCTGCCCCCGAGTTCCTGAATGAGTCCGTAGGTGATGGAAAGCCCCAGGCCGGTTCCGCCTTTGCCGGTCTTCGTGGAGAAGAAGGGCTCGAAAATGCGTTTTAAATCCGGTTCAGATATGCCGCAGCCGCTGTCGGCCACGGTCGCGGAGATGAAATCCGTCTCCGGACGCCCGACGGTAATCGCCAGACGGCCGCCGTCGTTCATGGCGGCGAAGGAATTGTTGATCAGGTTCAGAAAGATTTCCTGAAGCCTGCCCCGGTCGCTTTCGATCTGGGGTATATCGGGCGCAACGTCCACGGAGAGAGTAATCGATCGGTACTCGGCCTCCTTGCCCAAGAAACCCAGCACTTCGTGGATCACTTCAACAATATCCAACAGTTGTGGTTTGGAGTCAACGTGTCGGGCAAATCCCAGCAGCCGCTGGGTGATCTTGGCGCAGCGTTCCACCGAATAAACGATGGCATCCGCCAGCCCCAGCAGCTTCGGGTCTTCAGCATAGTCCCGTTTCAGCGTGAAAAGGTCCCTGATCAGCCCCGCCTTCTCGTTGATGATGGCCAATGGGTTGTTGATTTCATGGGCGACGCCGGCCGACAGCCGCCCCAGCGAGGCCATTTTGTTGGCGTATTCCACCTGGTGCAGAGCCATGACCCGTTTGTGGTCGGCCTCGTAAATCTGGCTGACGAGATAGGTGGATACCCCCAGAATGACAAGGAGGATGGCCGTGACGCTGATCCCCAGAAACCAGATCAGCTTCATGCGGGTTTCCGTCCAGGGCTTCATGAGCGCTTTTTTCTGTTTCACCGCCATGAGGATGTATGGTGTGTTCTGGATGTAGGCATATCCGACGACCAGCGGTTGATCCTGGAAAGCGGTTTCGTACACCGTTGTTTTATCGGCGAATTTCGGCACGGTGAGGGGCATTTGCTCCAGAGCGGCACCAAAAAACCGGGAAGGCGTCTGCAGCACCCCCTCGTGGTTCACCAGAAAGAGGTCCCCCTTGCCGCTGACTTCGACTTCCGCGAGCAGGTCGTTGAACTTCTGCGTGTCGATGGAGGCGCGCAGGATGTAGAAAGTTCCCCCCGCCAGGTCATGCTTGACGGCCACCACCAGATGAGGCTGCTGCCGAACGCCCAGGAAGACCTCGCTGACGTGCATGCCGCTGCCCAGCACTTCCTTGAACCAATCCTGCTCGCTGTAGTTGATCCCCGTCAGTTGGTAGGGCCCGACGTAGGCATGCTGAAGGCCGGTGTGATCGATCACACCGATGTCGGTAAATCCGCCGAATCCTTTTTTGAGATTCTCGAGCAGGGCCGCGAGGCGTTGCGGGTTGCCGAGGGCGGGGTAGGTGTTGTCCTTGTCGATGAAATTCAAGGCCGATTGGCGCTCGGCCAGGAAAAACGAAATGCTGCGGCGGGTGTTCGACACGAGGCGGGAGGTCTGGTAGTTGATCTCGGCCTCGATCGCCCGCTGGCTGACGTTGTAGTCCACCAGGATCATGAAAACCAGGGGAGCCAGGGCCACCCCTGCCGTCAGAATGACGGACATCCTCCAGATCCGGCGGAAGTTGAACAGATGCTTGCGCGGGCCGGCGGCAATGTCTTCGTGGTCCCAGAATGCGGGTTTGATGATGCTCCAGAGCCTCATCGGCGACCTTTCGCACGGACGTGCATGTTCGGGCGGCGGCGCTTTAGGAGCGCGCCTTTGCGGCCAGGTTTTGCCGCATTTTTTCGTTGGCCCTGCGCAGGGTCTCCGTCAGGACATCGATGTCGACGGGTTTTCGCAGATAGGCGAACGCCCCCAGGCGCAGGCAGGTTTCCCGGTCTTCTTCAGAGCCGTGGCCCGTGAGGATGAGGACTTCGATTTCCGGCCGGGTCTGTTTGACCCGCTTGAGGACTTCGATCCCGTCGATGCCGGGCATCTTCAGGTCCAGGATCATCACCTCCGGCTCGTCTTCGTTTTCGCTGATCATGGCCAGGGCCGACTCGCCGTCATAGGCGACCGCCGAGCCCATCTCGCGCATCAGCAGGCGTTCGGAGAGCGTCTGGACGAATTCGCGCTCGTCGTCTACCAGCAGCACCTTGGAGGGCAGCTCGAAGTTGAACTTGCGGTAGATGTCGGCCTGGTGGAAGCCCTTGCCGACCTTGGTGGTAATGGAGCGCACCCCCGGCACCTGCCCGGCGATGGATTGCAGCTCTTCTTCCAGCCGGCCCAGCATCAGCACCTGTTTGTTGATGGTGAGCGTCACGGAGCCGTTTTCGGCGGCCACCTCCACGTGGTGCCCTTCCTTCGCCAGCGCGACCTCCACGGCGGCTTCCAGAAGAAAATCGACCGTCGCCTGCTGCGACGCTGCCGTCGGCGCGAGGATGTCTTTTTTTAGGTTGCCCACCACCAGCTCACAGGCTTGCGCCACCGTCATCTTGTTCATGGGGATGACGATGTCGTACAGGGCCGGAGACCACGGATCGTTCACCCCTGCGACGGTGTGCACCCATTGGGCGGCGTCCTCGTCCAGTTTGTGGAGGGTCCTGACCGTCTCTTTTTCGGGAACCCCTTCCTGCCGGGCCGCGGCCGACCGAAATTTCTGGTCGGCGATCAGGCAGACCCTCAGGACATGGTTCATCCGCTTCGGGATGAGGAGCGCTGAAAAACCCGCCACCAGCAGGCCGTCGTCGGAAAGCATCTCGGCCATGGCCAGGCGCAGATAGGCCAGCGAGCGCTCCTTTTCGTGGGTGAAGGTGTTGAACACGGACGCCTTGCCGGAGAAGGCCTTGTGCACTTTTGCGGCAGACATTCCGGAGCGCGCGCTGGCGGCCGCAATCACATCCTTGTCGCGCACCAGCCGGTACCCGGTCTGCTCCACCAGCTTCGAAGCGACTTCGTTTTCGTTGCAATAGCTTCCGCTAAACAGGCTAGTTATAGGCATGGCTGACCTCTTTGCTGTGAAGGGTGCGTGGCAGATAGCAGACGGATTTCAGCGGGCACTCCTGTTCGTCCCCGCCCCGGTGCGTCGCCTCGTGAATGGCTTCAACGGCATGTTCCAGGGTCGGGAAAAGGTGGCGTTCGCCGATCTTGGCGTCCAGGTGGGTCCGTTGCATGACCTGCATGACGGACTCGTTGACCCCGCTCAACGACACCTCAAGGCCGGCGCTGCGGATTCGGTCCACCAGCAGCGACAACGTCTCCTCGCCGGAGGCGTCCATGTCGTTGATGCCGTTGGACACGATCACGATGTGTTTCAGGTTCTTCTTGGCCTGCATGCGCTCGGTCACCTGGTCTTCCAGGTAGCTCGCGTTGGCGAAGAACAGCGGGGCGTCAAAACGGATGAGCGCGATGTACTCGCATTCCTGCAGCCCGTGGGTCGCGGCGCAGCGCAGGGCCTCGTCTTCGTGCCGCGCCAGCAGCGTCACCGTCGGCCGCATGACGTCGTACAGGAACACCAGCAGCGACAGCACCACGCCCACCATGATCCCTTTGTCCAGATGCGGCGCAAACCACAGGGTGCAGACGAAAGCGATAACCGAAATGACGCCGTCCGTGCGCTTTGCCTTCCAGCTGTGGATGAAACCCGAAACGTTCAAAAGGCCGATGACGGCCATCATGATGACGGCCGCCAGAACCGATTGGGGCAGGTGGTACAGGAGCGGCGTCAGAAACAGCAGCATGATCACCACCGCCAGGCTGGTGAACACGCTGGAGAAGCCGGTCACGGCACCGGCCTGAAGGTTTACGGCCGAGCGGGAAAACGAACCGGAGGTCGGATAGCTCTTCCCGAATGAACCCAGCAGGTTGGCCAGCCCCTGTCCGATCAGTTCCTGGTTGGGGTCCAGGCGTTGCCCGGTTTTTCCTGCCATGGCCTTGGCGATGGAGATTGCCTCCATGAATCCGAGGAAGGAGATGATCGCGGCGTAGGGCAGCAGGTGCAGCAGCATGGCCAAGTCGATCGCAGGCAGGGACAGGGTCGGCAGCCCCTGGGGGATCACACCGACCACGGCGCCGCCGCCTACAAGCGTCACGTTTTCGATTTTCAGCGGCTTGTTGCCGACCTGGATTCGCCAGATGCGGTCGTCGAGTTGCATCCCCGCTGTGACCTTGTCCGTTTCGACGAACTGCAGGGATTGGTCGCTCTGCTTGACGCCCCTGAAATTGAATGTGCGCAGCTCTTCGCGAAAGATGTGCGCCTTGCCTTCCTGCTCTTCGATCTTGAGGGATATGGCCTCCACGGCGTGCTTGGCGTCCAGGATGGCGATGGCGTCGCCGGAGGCCTTCGCCGCTTCGAGCGCTCGGTTGGCTTCGGCTCGCTGCTCGCCCAGCTTGGAAATGCTCTGCAAGGCGGCGTTGAAAGAAGCGGCAAGCTCGCGGGCACTGGCACTCTGGATGGCGGTCACGTTCACGACGGTGTTGTGCTGATAACCGGTCGCCCATGAGATGACCGTGGTGACGGCGACCGCCACGAGCACATTGGGAATGCGCGGCGAGATGCGCTTCAGGAAGTACATGATGGCAAACGCAAGTACGCCCAGACCGAAGGTGGGCCAGTGGGTGTAGTGAGTTGCCGCCTGCACGACGCGCAGGATGGTCTCGTAGTGATGCGCAGCGGTGTCCACATTGACGCCGAAAAGCTTGGACAGCTGGGAGGAGGCGATGATGATGGCCGCGGCGTTGGTGAAGCCGTTGACCACCGGGTGCGAAAGAAAATTGACCACCAGCCCCAACCGGAATATGCCCAGCCCCAGCTGAATTAACCCCACCATGAGCGCCAGCAGAACGGCATAGCCGATGAAAGCGTCGCTGCCGGCGGTGGCCAGGGGTGCCAGCGACGCGAAGGTCATCAGCGACACCACCGCCACCGGGCCGGTGGCCAGCTGCCGGCTGGACCCGAACAGCGCGGCCACCATGGGCGGCAGAAACGATGCGTACAGGCCGTAGTAAGCCGGCAGACCGGCCAGTTGCGCATAGGCCATGGATTGAGGGATGAGGACGAGCGCCACGGTCAGACCGGCAATCGCGTCCGTCCGAAGCCCGTTGAAGCTGTAACCGTCGACCCAACGCACGAAAGGAAAAATTTTTTTCAGCACCGCGGTCTCCTAGTCATCGGCGCCGGGCGGTTGAAGCATCCTCCGGCAGGAGGCGATCAACTCCTCGTAAAGCGTGCCGGCGTCATAAAGATTGAAGGTGTTGAAACGCACCAGCCCGTCGATCATGGCGAAGACGATCAGGGCGGTCTTTCGGGGCGACGTCCCGGCAATGGAGCCGTCGCTCTGGCCGATCCGGATGGCCCTTTCAAAGATCTCGATGAAGCAATTGTAGATCGCTTCCAGGTGCTCGCTGCAAAGCGGGTTGACGGCCGCCAGTTCATAAGGGAAGCGTTGGTGCAGGAAGAGGAAGGTTTCAGGCTTGGCCCCTGCCGTTTGGAAAAAGAAAGAAACCGCATCCAGCAGCATGGCGAGACCGTTGGGTAATTTCTGGCCCTTTTGGTGATGTTCAAATTCACTGAGCAGTTCCTCCCTTATGTTGCGGAGAATTGCAAGCAGGATATCCTCTTTCGTTTTGAAATGATAAAAAATGGTGCTCTCGGCTGCACCGATCAGACCGGCCAATTCGGAGGTGGATGTCTCTCGGTAGCCTTTGGTGGCAAACAGGTGGGTTGCAGCAATCAAAATGTCGGGCTTTTTAGACATTATTTTACCTGACTGAGTACTCGGTCAGTATTTTAGAAAATTTATAACCCCCTGTCAAGGATTTATTATTTTAGATTGAGTGCTTGTTTTCAAAAGCCCAAAATATCGACTTGAAAACGCTATAGGGGTGTGTTACGGAACGCCATTTTGCTTTACCGTTCAACACGGAGGATTCCCATGAAAGAATACAAAATTTCACAGCTTATGGTTCCGCTCTCGGAATATGCCACCGTCAGCGACGATGCCACCCTTTACGATGCCGTAATGGCATTGGAAAGGGCACAGGAAAAATATACTTACAAACATTCCGAATACCGGCACCGTGCCGTTCTGGTGCTCGACCCGAAAGGCAAGGTCGTCGGAAAAATCAGCCAGATCGACGTGCTCAGGGCACTCGAGCCCAAGTACAGGGAAATCCTTGAGGGAAGGGGGTTTAGGGGCGTCGGTTTCAGTAAAAAGTTCCTGAAGAGCATGCTGAAGGATTACGTTCTCTTCGACAGCCCGCTTCACGACATCTGCCGCAAGGCTTCCGAGCAGCCTGTAACCAAGTTCATGGAAACGCCCACCGAGGGTGAATACATCGCCGAGACGGCCAGCCTGGACGAAGCCATCCATATGTTTGTTATCGGGCACCACCAGTCGCTGCTGGTCACGCGCGGAGAAGACATCATCGGAATTTTACGGCTGACAGACATGTTTACGGCCGTCTTTCATATGATGAAGGAGTGTAAATTGTCTTGACAGCAGGCTGTTGATTCGTGCCTTTGATGTAATAAAGGAGTTTTCGCCGATCATTTGGGGGTTTCAAAAGGAGGGAGAAATCCATGTCCGATCACGCCGGGGCGGTCGCTGAAAGAACACCCGTCAATTGGAGACGCATCATCTTTCTCTTTTTGGGTATTTTTCTCTTCGTGATCATTTATTACTCGCCGCCCTGGCCCGATGCCGTGGATCCCATGGGCAAGCACTTTCCCCTGACGCGCGAGGCCAAAGGCGCTCTGGCCGTGTTCATGCTGGCCGGCACATGGTGGGTTTTTGAAGTTTTGCCCATCGGCGTGACGAGCATCGCCATCGGGGTTCTCCAGGCCCTGTTTCTGATTCGCACCCCTGAGCAGGCGTTCAAGGACTTCATGGATCCCTCCGTGTTGTTCATCTTCGCCTCGATCATGATCGGGCTGGTCTTCACCAAGACCGGCCTCACCAAGCGATTAGCCTACACCATGCTCGCGGTGGTCGGCGAGAACACCAGCATGATCCTGCTCGGCTGCTTTGTCGTCACTACCGCCCTGACCCACATCATGGCCCACACGGCGGTGGCCGCCACCATGTTCCCGCTGCTGATGTCCATCTACGCCCTTTACGGCGAGGGCGAAAAGAAAACCAAATTCGGCAAGGCCCTTTTCATCGGCATGGCCTATGTCGCGGGCGCCGGGAGTATCATTACCCTATTGGGCGCCGCGCGCGGGGCGGTGGCTGTCGGATTTTTCAAGGACATCGCCGGAAAAGGCGTCAGCTTCTTCGAGCTGACGTACTACATGGCACCCCTCGGCTGGCTGATGACCTTCATCTTGTGGGGATTTTTCATGGTGTTCATGCGGCCCGAAAAGAAGACCATACCGGGTCTCAGGGCCAAGGCCAAGCAGCTCAACGCAGAACTCGGAAGGATAACCCGCAAGGAGATCCTCGCCGCCGCCATCGTCTTGGGCTGCGTTGCCGTGCTTTCACTGCGCTCGTTTATCCCGGCCCTCAACGCCATCGACAAGACCGCCATCATCCTGATCTCAACCCTGCTTTTCTTCATCCTGAACATCCTGGACATCGAGGACCTCGAGGAAATCCCCTGGAACATCATCCTGCTCTTCGGCGGCGCCATGAGCATCGGCTTCTGCCTCTGGCAGACCGAAGCCGCGAGGTGGCTCGCCGTGAACTGGCTGGTGCTGTTCAAAAAAGCCAACTGGTTCGTCTTCGTCATGGGAATCGGCTTTTTCGTGCTGATCATGACCAACTTCATCATGAACGTGGCAGCCATCGCCATTTCGCTGCCGGTCGCTCTCGTCATCGCCCCCTACCTGGGGGTGGCGGCGGAAGTCATTCTCTATGCCGCCCTGGTCACCGCCGGGATGCCGTTCATGCTTCTGGTGGGGGCTGCACCCAACGCCATCGCCTACGACTCCCGGCAGTTTTCGGCCGGTGAATTTTTCGGCTACGGTGCCATCGCCAGCGCCATCCTGATGGTAATGTTAGGCGTATTTGTCATGGTGGTCTGGCCGCTCATGGGAATGCCGGTGACTATCGCCAAGTGACGTCTTGACCTGCTCCGCCGGCCCCAACCTGTGATCGATTCTGGAGACTGAGAGAATAGAGGGGAGTCTATGCCGTTGTTTTTTTTGTCATTAATTTTAATTGTGGGCGGCGGCATATTCCCCCTTTTTTTATGGCGTCGATTCGTTTTGATGAAGACGGTGGCCGTGCTGACCATCGGGGCGGGATGTTTGCTGGGGCTGAGCGACGCCGCAACCAAACTGATCATCGATGGCTCCTATAGCACCGCATTCAGATACCTGGAGCCTTTCTCGCTCTCTTTTCGGATCGATGCGCTTTCCGCTTTTTTCCTGATCACCATTTTCGCCGTCTGCCTGCTCGCCGTTCTCTACAGTTTCAATTACATGGATCAAGCATCCAACGCCCTGCGCACCGCAGTCCATTATCTTTTTTTCAGTCTTCTGATCGGCGCCATGGCGCTGGTGGTCTCCGCCGACAACCTGATCACCTTCATGCTTTCCTGGGAGATCATGTCCCTGTCGTCGTTTTTCCTGGTGATCACCCATTTTGAAGACGCCGAAAACCGGCGAGCCGGATACCTCTACCTTGTCTTTTCCCAGGTAGGCGCCATGTTCATTCTGGCGGCGTTCGG
>Ga0210069_1000027_pt1 | contig 25916 bp, 22 predicted proteins | sample RushSE_TuleB_D2_FD_185568 | JGI IMG/M metagenome (GOLD analysis project Ga0210069, IMG submission 185568) | Wetland microbial communities from San Francisco Bay, California, USA, that impact long-term carbon sequestration - RushSE_TuleB_D2... | ecosystem: Environmental > Aquatic > Marine >... | reverse complement strand
AAGCTGTTTGAGGCGCTTGCGCCGAGTTCTTGAAATTTAGCGAAACCGATGGAAACGCCCCCAAATGGTCACGGAGCGAGCAATATCGACTTTTTACGATACCATCATGTTTGGAATTAAAAAAGCCGAATTGCCATCTTCCGCAAGGCAACCCGGCTGTCTCGATGTCCGTTGAATAGTGGATTGGTTGAATCGTTAAATGGTTTATAAGATTTATTGTCTAATTTATATGGTGTGGATTGCGGAACTCCTGGAACTTTTCCATTCCACCATTTAACTATTTAACCAAAAACGAGATCCGTGGCTTTCCGTCTCCCGATCGCTCGGGATTTGGCTTTATCTTTTGGATGCGATACCCATTCTTCTCGCAAAAATAATGCCTTATCATTATATATTATGAATTCAAAGAGTTAAATATTTTTCAATTTAAGCCACCTTTTAAATTGGGAAATGAATGCCACAATATTTATTATATTTTTTTCACATTTTTATAGACGCCCCCCCGGATCGCACACCCTATTCGGACATGATGCCTGAGGACTCAACAGGTCCATCAATAATAGTGATTTCAAGGTCTTTTTTTATTTGTCTCTCTGCCGGCTTTTTGATAAAGGTTCAGGGCGAACAGAGAATGAAGCATTCTTTTCTGAAAACGATCTTCTAAAGGAATAGGTTATGAAGGAATTTGATGTAGAGGAACTCGCCCGGTACAACGGTGAAAACGGAAATCCCGTCTACGTTGCATATCAAGGTAATGTATATGATGTCAGCGAGAGCAAACTCTGGCGCACCGGTATGCACATGAAGCGTCATCATGCAGGAAGGGATCTGACAACCGACATCCAGTCAGCCCCCCATGAACCGGATGTGCTGGAAAGATATCCCAAGGTCGGGATCATTAAACAAGAGGCTGAGGAACGACCACTGCCTCCTGTTATTGCCGGACTGTTAAAGAAATATCCCATGCTGCAACGCCATCCCCATCCGATGACGGTTCACTTTCCAATCGTTTTTGCATTCTCCGCACCGGTATTTACCTTCCTTTATCTGCTTACCGGCATCAAATCCTTTGAAGTTACGGCATTCCACTGTCTGGCAGGTGGCATTTTATTTACAATGGTAGGTATTGCGACCGGTTTCTATACCTGGTGGCTGAATTATCTGGCCAGGCCGATTCGGGCATTAAAAATAAAAATACCCCTCGCATTTGCGATGCTGATCACCGAATTCATCCTTTTTATATGGCGATTCCGGATGCCGGATGTCATCGATCCCGTGAGCGGTTCAGGATTTATTTATCTGCTGCTCGTCTTCTCATTGATTCCAATGGTAACCATAGTCGGCTGGTTCGGGGCGTCCATAACGTTTCCGGTAGAAAAATAGCGTTCCGAACATACATGTTCACGGAATGTACTTCCTTATTCGAGCATGTGCTCCTCTGTGACCTCCTGGATGGGTTTCAGCTCGGGATGTTTTATCAAAATCCGGGCACAGGCGTTCCATCTGAGAATCGCCTCTTCGTTGCCGGCCGTTCGGATCTCTATAGCCTTTTCGTAGGCTTCCATGGCCTGTCGAAACCAATCGTAGGCCAGTGCGTCCGATCCGGGCCCTCCACGGGACAAATGGGCCTTTGCACGGCGCTCGAAAATAATTCCTGCATAATAGGATTTACAATAGCCGTCGCAAATGCGGTTGAGAAGTTCTCGTGCGTTGCCGAAAGCCGGATTCAATTCCAATTCGAACTGATCCGTGAGGGCAAGCAGCATGACTATCAGTGCCTGCTGATTATCGGGTTCGACCTCGAGGATATCCAGGCAGATACTTTCGGCTTCTGCGGATTCTTTCAACAGCCGATATTGCCTGGCTTTATCGAGGGCGGCGGGAATGGCTTCTTTGGAAATGCTCTTGAGTTTAATATTCATAACGCCTCCTTGATTGATCAGTATAAACTAAAATTAGGAACCTCGCCCCAATTGGAATGATGTGATGCAGTCTACCTTCAAATATCGAATGGAATGATGGAATAGTGGAAAAATGGAATATTGGGTACGAAAATCGGAAAATATTTTATTTTTAAATATCTGTATTGCAATATGCTTATAAAAAAGTATCCTTTCACAAAACCCATTATTCCAACATTCCATTATTCCAACCCCGCGGGGGACAACCAGGATCTCAATTTTAAATTAAACTTATGACCGATCGACATAAAGTCAAGCATGAGGGGCGATGGGTCAGGTCTTGGTCTTTTCCTTTTCCTTAACCAACCGTTTGATCTGCCCCAGACACTTGGTCACCGGGATCCCTTTGGGACAGACATCCGTACACCACCACATGGTCCTGCATCCCCAAATACCGTCCGGGGAATCGATTTGGGCCAAACGACTTCCCGTAGCCGTGTCCCGGGAGTCGAACAGATATCGAAAGGACCGCAACAGGGCTGCCGGGCCGAAATAATCCGGATTGGCTCGGCTGATAGGACAAGCTGCAGTGCACGAAGCACACAGAATACATCTCAAGGCCGGTTCGAAAAAGCTCTGGTTGTCCGATTCCTGAAGCCGCTCACGTTCGGGAGCCTCGGTATCACTGATCAGATAGGGTCGAACATGCCGATGTTTTTCGAAAAACGGATTCAAATCAACGACCAGATCCTTGATGACGTTAAATAACGGCAAGGGTTCAATAACAAAGTTGTTCGCCGTTCGAAAATCGCGGATGAGTTTCTGACAGGCCAATTCGATGCGTCCGTTAATCACGAGGGCATCCGATCCGCAGATACCGTGCGCGCAGGAAAAGCGATAAGCCAAAGTGGGATCTTGTTCCCAGCGGATGCGGTTGAGACAGTCCAGAATCTTATCTGTAGGTTCGGTTTCCAGGGTATATTGCTGGTAGTGGGCCTCGGTATCGACGGCGGGATCATATCGATAAATGATAAATGTACTTTTCATTTTAGTATTTCCTCTCTTGGGGTTCGAAGTCAGTAATGTTGACCGGCTTGGTGAGGAAATGCGGAGGTTTGAGCCCAGCATAGCGGAACAGTGAATGGACCAGCCAGTGTTTGTCGTCTCTGTCAGGGTAGTCTTCGCGAAAATGGGCGCCGCGGCTTTCGGTACGATTCAAAGCGCCCAGGGTTATTGTTTCGGCCAGGTCCAGCATATACCCGACTTCCATGGCATCCAGCAAGTCGCGATTGAAACATCGGCCCTTGTCTTTGATGCTGATGTACCGACAACGCTCCTTGAGCCGGCGGAGTTTGTCCATAACCTTGAACAGGGCATCCCCATGGCGAAAAACAGACACGTTATCCATCATGATTTCCTGCATTTCGGTTCGAATGGTGCTGGACCGTTCTTCGCCGGTGCTGTCCATCAGGCAGGCGATCTGTTCGGCGGTCTCGCCGGTTGGATCATCTCCGGATATAGAAGGAAAACCGATGGTGTGTATGTAACGGCGAATGGACCGGCCGGCGCGGCGGCCGAAAACCAGTACATCAAGCAGAGAATTACATCCCAGACGGTTGGCTCCGTGAACCGACACACATGCACATTCTCCTGCGGCATACAGTCCGGCAATGGTTTGATCCTGATCATCAATCATTACCCGGCCGTCCGTATCAGTAGCGATTCCTCCCATCATGTAATGGCAGGTCGGTTGCACCGGAATGGGATCTTTGGTAACATCCACACCGGCATAAGTGCGTGCGAATCCCGATATCTCCGATAGTTTGCCGGATATCACTTCTTCTCCGAGATGGGTGAGGTCCAGAAAAACGTAATCCTTCCCGTCTATTCCCCTCCCGGATTGAATTTCTCTGAGAATACATCTAGAGACCATGTCACGAGGCGCCAGATCCTTGATTACCGGAGCGTAACGCTCCATGAACCGTTCACCCTCGTTGTTGTGCAGCACACCCCCCTCCCCTCGTGCGGCCTCGCTGATCAGGATTCCCAGTTTGTAGATACCTGTGGGATGAAACTGCACGAATTCCATGTCCTCCAATGCCGCACCGGCACGAAACGCAATGGCCATTCCATCACCGGTGGAAGCAAATGCGTTGGAGGATGTTCGGTAAATTTTGCCGGCCCCTCCTGTGGCCAGGAGCACCGCCTTGCTGTGAAAATGATGAAGCGTGCCGTTGGCCAACTCGTAGGCGGTAACACCACAGCACTGCCCGTCCCGGACCGTCAAATTCATGATCTGAAATTCGTTGAAAAAATCGATGCCCCGCTGAAGGCATTTCTCCCATAGGGTATCAAGAATGACCCGGCCGGTACGGTCGGCCGCATAACAGGCCCGCTTAATGGGCGCCTTTCCGAAATTGCTGGTGTGACCGCCAAAGGCGCGCTGCGCAATCCTGCCGTCACTGGTCCGGTTAAAGGGAACCCCCATGTGTTCAAGTTCATAAATTGTCCGTGGTGCATCGCGGGTGAAAATCTCAATGGCATCCTGATCGCCCAGATAATCACTTCCTTTTACCGTGTCGAACATGTGCCATTTCCAGTGATCCTCTTCCTCGTTACCCAGGGCAGCTCCGATCCCTCCCTGGGCTGCACCGGAGTGGGAGCGTGTTGCAAAAACCTTGCTGATAACTGCTGTTCGTGTGTCTTCTCCCAGTTCTATGGCCGCGCGCAGCCCGGCCAGACCGGCTCCCACGATGACGACATCGTATTGGTGGTTCATGGTTCACCTCAATATCTATTAAAGTCAGGTTAAAAGGTTCTGGGTTGAGGTTGGTACAAACGATAAATTTGTTTTGTGTGTTGTAATCTGATCAATTAATGAGACGTAACAGTAATCCCTTAACCAATTACAATTATAAATAAAATATCGAAAGAAAGATGGGTTGTCAATTATCGAATTCTGGTTTCCTTTTATCTTGCACCTGTATAAAAGATGATTAACTTGAAAATAGACAATTTTTGAATTGTCCGAATCCATTCGAAAGGAGGATTGAACGATGAAAGAAAGAAAAATCACCAGCCAGGAGCAAAACTGTATCAGCCAGTGCATCAATAAATACTGGGGACATTCCCATGTGAATATTGAAGACGATGATGATCGGGACAGAGAATACGAACAATGCCTGTCATCCTGCAAAATCTGCTGATAAGAGAATTGTTCACTTGTAAAGCGATACAGGGACATGTATTCAGGGGGCAGTCAGTTCCCCTTCATTTCGGTGTCTTCGTCACTGGTATTTTCAGTGGCTTAGCGGTTGGGGGATTCCTGCCCCTCCCTGAATAGTTACATTCGGCACAGGTCGAGAATTAAGTATTTCCTCGATTCGGAGAGCGGAATGGATCATCTTTTTTTTAAAAGCGTCTACTGTTTGAGTGGTTTAGGGATTGTTGGAAAGAACAGATGAATACCGAAACATTTCAACAGCACGAAAATGCCCGTTCCAACTCGAACCCATTGTTATCATTTTTAACCCTGTTCTTTCTTTACGATCCGTTAACCAAGAGTTTACACGGTTTGAAAAAAAAGATGATCCATGGAGCGATTAAATAAAAACAAACATTCCGATCCCGTCAACCAATCACGAGAAGAACCTTAAATTATCACTTTTATCTCTTTCCGAGAAGTTGATTGATTACGGCTTTCATGTCCGTCGACGAATCGGTACACGAACCATCCCGGCACAGGTGAGCCGTTGTTTCCCCCCGGATCACCTGCAGACCGTCCGTGAAACCGGCAAACCGGGTTAAACGGTCGGCATTTTGGTCTGATTTGACCAGCGTCACCTTGTTGGGCGAAAAGTGAAGATTCAGCGTGGAAAGTAATTTATGAACGTCCGCCTTGTCGGGTTCTCCGGCAATGACGATTTCCTGGCCCGGACGCAATGCAAAATCCAGCCCGGTTAAAAAGAAGGTATATGCGGTGGGTTGGGCCTTAATGGTGCCCGAAAATGCGCGTAAAAGAGCCTGGGCCTTTTCTTCCCATTTCGGATTCCCGGTTAATCTCGACAGGCAGAGCAAATTGTAAAAAGCAACCGAATTTGCCGACGGAACTGCCCCATCGTAAAGATCCTTGGGGCGCACCGGAAGTTCATCGTTTCTGTCACCGGTTGTGAAAAATCCATCGTTTTCATCATCCCAGAATTCATCGATCATCAATTTTTGAAGATCCACGGCATCTTCTGCAAATGCCAAATCGAAAGTGGCCTGATACAGAGAAATAAGACCGTAAATTAGAAAGGCATAATCGGCTGCCTGGGCATCAATGGCCAGTTCGCCATCCCGGAATCGATGAAAAAGCCGTCCATTCCCGTCTTTCATTTTCGAAAGAATAAATTGAACCGCTTTGCAGGCCGCCTCGGTATATTGAGGTTTGTCCAGCACCCTGGCGCCGAATGCCAGTGCAGCAATCATCAGTCCGTTCCAATCCATAAGAATTTTATCATCCTTCAACGGGTGGACCCGTTTTTCGCGGGCGTGAAAGAGCTGGTTCCGTATTTTTTCCCAGTCCTCTTCGAGTTTCCCGGGTTTGACATCCAATCGATCCGACCATTTATCCAGGGGAACGGTGAGGTGCAAAATATTGGCCCCGGTTTTTTGGCCGGTGGCCTCATCTTTAAAGTTTCCCTCCGGGCTCAGGCGAAAGATCCTTTCCCATTTATCGGGCCGGCCGTCATGGATCTTTTCACGAAATTCATCCACGGTCCACACATAAAATTTTCCTTCCTCACCTTCGCTGTCCGCATCTTCAGCCGAAAAAAAGGCGCCCTCGGAAGATGTCAGGTCCCGCAGCACATAAGTAAAAATTTCATCGGCAGTCCGGGCATATAAAGGATTTTTGGTGATCTGGTAAGTTTCCAGATAGGCCATGGCAATCAACGCCTGGTCGTAAAGCATTTTTTCAAAATGCGGCAGAAGCCAATTTTTATCGGTGGAATAGCGGTGAAAACCGAATCCCACATGATCCCATATTCCCCCCAGTCGCATGGCGGTCAATGTGTTTTCCACCATATCCAGAGTTTTTGCGTTTCCGGTGCGATGATAACAGCGCAACAAAAACAGCAACCGGTGGGGCATGGGAAACTTGGGTGCCGGTTCAAAACCGCCTGCCTGGGCGTCATAGCTTTTTTTTATTTGATCATGGGCAAGATCGAGAAGGGATTCATCCGGTTCTTCCGCCGACGTATATGAAAAAACCCGGTGTAAACTGTCCGCGATGGCCTTGGCGGACTCTGTGACCTTAACAGTTTGAGACGACCAAACATTTTTGACCTGCTGGCAGAGTTCGATCAGCCCGGTACGTCCGAAACGGCTTTGCTTGGGCAAATAGGTAGCGGCAAAGAAAGGCTTTTTATCCGGCGTCAAAAAGAGGTTCAACGGCCATCCGCCCCTGCCGGTAAGCATCTGGCAGGCCGCCATATATACGGCATCGATATCCGGCCGTTCTTCCCGATCGACCTTGATGCAGATAAATGCATCGTTAAGATATCCGGCGACTTCTTCATCTTCGAATGACTCTTTTTCCATGACATGACACCAGTGGCAAGTGGAGTAACCGATGGAAAGAAAAATCGGTTTATTTTCCGACCTGGCCCTGGCAAAGGTTTCTTCCGACCATGGATGCCAGTCCACCGGATTATGAGCATGCTGGAGTAAATACGGACTTTTTTCATTGACGAGACGGTTGGTAAACACGGTTTTCTCCTCTTTATTGGATATTATGAACTTCAATGCCATTCTGTTTCATTAAAGGTGTCCTGTTTGAAATTATGACGTCATCACTTTTTTAGTTTCATAATCTTTAATCGCCAGGGCCAGTGCATCCGCCCCCAGACTGGAACAGTGCATTTTTTCTTTTGGAAGTCCGTCAAGGGATTCGGCAACAGATTGTCTGGTAATCTTTTTCGCTTCTTCCAATGTCTTACCATGGGCCATTTCGGTCACCATACTGGAAACTGCAATTGCCGCCACACAACCGAATGTCTTGAATTTGATGTCTTCGATGATGTTATCCCTGACTTTAATAGGTTCTTCTCCAAATTAGTTGGAGAAAAGGAACCAGGATTCAAGGGTTCCAGGGGTCAAGTGGTGGTAGACGCTTTGATCCAGATGACGTTAAGATTGGCATTTTTTTCTGCCCTATTCGTCGATCTTTTCAAAAGGATGTTCTTATAAGAAAATGCTTCCGGGCATCAAGATATTATCTTTGTTTATTTGTTTGAGAGACTTTTCACTCGAACCCTTGAGCCCTTGGTTCCTTATCGATCGACCGACTCTTTGGGAAAAGATTCACAAATGTTATTGAGAAATGGCCAGCATCTCGGGTTCGCAAAGCAGTTCGGGATTTATAGCGGTCAGCCCGCAATTTCGGCACTGATACCTGTCGTTATTTTCCATGTTATGACAGTGTTTCGGAGGCATTGATCCTTCGATACCACACCAGTCCGATTTTGTTCCTCTACCTTCAACTTTACAGATATTATTGGCATCCAATGAGACAGCGCCACAGTTTGAACAAATATATGCTCTCGTGTCTTTTGGAACAGGAATATGTTTTTTTTCAGTCATTGCTGTAAACTCCTTATTATTGAGATAGGTTCAAATCAAATTTAACCCAGTCTTTATCCGGTAAAAAGGGTCATTTTGCAAAGGTCTCAGATATTGAGCGCGGCTGCCGTGGCGCTTCTGAGTGCGGCACCCAGGTTTCCCGGGAATTGGGCATCGCCGACAGCCATCACCTGTTTCACTCTGCCTTTCAGATCGTTAACCAGGTGGTTTTCCGGCACAGCGTCAATGGCAAAAATAATCCGGTCGGCCTCCAATGCAAACGTGCTGCCGTCTGCTTTTTGGAGCAACACGCGGTTGTTTTCGATGGCGATAATTCGAGTTTCAGTAAAAATGGCAACGCCTTTTTTGGCAAGTCGTTCCAGAAGACGCTGCTTTGGAATTTTTTTCATCCGGTTTAGCACATCAGGCCGTACTTCCACTACGGTGACCTGTTTTTCAGGACCGGCCAGCCAGTCGGCGGTTTCACAGCCGATATCGCCGCCGCCGATAATAACGATTTTTTGTCCGTCGATCGAACGGTTTTCATAGACGCTTCGAACGTCTGTGACCTTTTCGGAATCGGCGCCCGGAATCGACAATACCCCCGGCCGGGAACCGGTGGCCACAATCACCACATCCGGAGCCTGTTCAAGAATATCGGATGCCCTTGCAGGACGTCCGATACGAACCCGAACACGGCTGTCTTCCAACACGTGTTTGAGGTAACGTAGGATATCAGCGGTGTCCTCCTTAAAGGGCGCAATGGACGACAGTCTGGCCTGGCCGCCAAGGTTCCCCTGTTCCCACAACTCCACATCATGTCCCCTCCGGCTGGCGATGATGGCGGCCTGGATACCGCTGGGTCCGCCGCCGACGACCAGCACCTTCTTTATGTCTTGGGCCGGTAAAACCTCCCAGGCATACTCGTTGCCGGCAAACGGATTCACGCCGCAACATCTTCCGATGCCCGGAACACCTTTTTCAGCGCAGTCCTGGAGGCAGTAATTACAGTGCCGAATGTCATCGACCAGACCGGCCGAGGCTTTTTGCGGAAGCTCAGGATCAGCAACCAGAGCCCGGGCCATACCGATAAAGTCGGCCTTTCCTTGAGCAATGGCCGCATCGGCAATTTTAGGGCCGTTAATTTTACCGATGGCAACAACCGGTATGGTAACGGAGGCTTTGATCCGGGCCGCCAAATCGATTAAAGGTCCTGGAGGACTGTCATTGGGAGGTATGGTGATAAATTTGGTTGATTTATTGCCTGCGTTGGCCACGATGGCGTCGGCACCTGCATCTTCAACAAGGCCGGCGATTTCAGCGCCTTCTTCAATCCCCAGCCCGCCCGGCACAAACTCATCGCACACCAGTTTTACCATTACCGGGAAATCATTCCCCGTCCTTTTCTTTATCTCTTGAATCAATCGCACCAAAAAACGGGCCCGATTTTCCAGAGTCCCGCCCAACTCATCGGTTCGCTTATTCAGCAGGGGAGAAAGCAGCTCGGCGATCAGATCACCGTAGCTCGCCTGAATTTCCACGCCGTCATAACCGATCTCCTTTGCCCTCCGGGCGCCGTTGGCCATGATAGCCAGTATATCATCAGTTTCGTCAATGGACATGGAATTCGCCAGTGAAACAATCCAGACGTCCCCTTTTTTCTTGGCACCGGGTACGTTTTCCTTGAAAGTTCTTTCCCTGGGATAGTTCAGGTGCATAAAGGCCTTTGCGCCTTCTTTGTGAATAACGTCAATAAGTACCGTCAGACCCCCGGCATATTCTTCGACATCAAAGCGGAGCTCGTTGGGTCCTTTATAGGCTCCGGGATAATCCAGACACGGACACTCCAGAACGATCAAAGCAACGCCGCCTTTGGCCCTGGCCCGGTAAAATTCCAGCATCTTTGGGTTTACCTTGCTTTCAGTGGCGTATTTCGTGGGGAATAGCGGCATTATGATTCGGTTTTTAAGATGGCACTTGCCGATATGTCCGGGTGAGAAAAGATTTGGAAAACGCATGGTTTCCTCCCTGTCTATTTGAAAAAACACCTCGATGGATTGAAAGTGACGCCTCTCCGCCCTGGAGAGCGGTTGGCCTGCTTTACCATACTTCATCCATTCGTCGTTAACAAGTTCGAAGATCCCAGGGATTACCCAATGATTCGGTTTTCATGGAAGATCGAATTAAGACAATGCTGCCAGTGCGGCCTCGTAATTCGGCTCCAGCGCAATTTCCGGAACCTGTTCCGTGTAAATGACCTTTCCGGATTCGTCAATAATCACAATGGCTCTGGACAGCAAACCGGTCAGCGGCCCGCTCGTTATTTTTACCCCATAATCCTTTCCGAAAGCCTCGGAACGAAAACACGATAACGACAAAACATCATTAATACCTTCGGCCCCGCAAAACCTTTCGTGCGCAAAAGGCAGATCCGCGGAAACGCAAAGTACAACGCTGTTTTCAAGCTTGCTGGCTTCCACGTTAAACCTGCGAACCGAAGTCGCGCATACCTGGGTGTCAATACTTGGAAAAATATTTAAAACGATCCGTTTTCCTGCAAAATCGCCGAGGCTTGTCTCAGAAAGGTCCCTTTTGGTTAGCGTAAAGCCCGGGGCCTTTTCGCCAACATTTGGTAAATCGCCAATGGTTTCAATCGGTGTGCCTTTCAATGTAATTTTCGCCATAACCTTTCTCCTTTTTTTAATGACCTTAGGGTTTGGGGAACTTAATCAGTTTTTCAGTTTATCCGAAAGGAATTCCTGAAAACGCTTCCATGATTTTTTGTCTGCGTCTTCTTGATAGCGGTCTCCACCAAAAACGGTAAAAGCATGATGTGCACCACCGTAGGTTATCATTTCGTGTGCAATGCCGGCCGATTCCAGTTCTTTAGCCAAACCGGCAAACTGATCCATGGTAATGCTCGAGTCCGCCGAACCGTGCATGATCAAAATTTCCCCCCGGGTCTTCGCATAATTTTGTCCTTCCGGCGTCTGTAAGCCGCCATGAAATGTAGCAAAACCTTTAAGATCCGCCCCTGATCGTGCCAATTCAAGTACTGCCGCGCCACCGAAACAATAGCCTGCAGCGACGGCATTCTCGATCCTGGCGCCGTTTTTTTTCGCCGTTTCCAAGGCCCCTTTCATCAATGCCCGCATTTTCTCTCTGTTTTTATAGAGTTCTCCGGTATGCTGGCGTTTGTCCGTCAACGCAGTCGGTCTCACCCCGGCACCGAACAGATCCGCAGCAAAAACAGCATAGCCCGATTCAGCAAGCATGTTGGCCCGCTTGATCTCATAATCCGTCAGTCCGTCCCAGTCATGGATCAGCAACACCAAAGGCGCCTGGTTGGAAGGTGTAATGTAATATCCCTCATAAGACTGGCCATTAATCTGATAGGTCACCAAAGCACCTGTGGCGCCAAATGCAACAACCGGAATTCCCAAAAAAACAACGACCGAGAACAAATAATATAATTTAGAAATAGATTTCATCAGGTTCATTTTTATTCCTCCTTTTCCATCAATCCAAAAAGAAAGTGTACCTATAGTTTCTGACAGATTTAGAACAACATAAATATTAAATTGTGAAGGTCAAGGAAGAATTCGCCGAATCTTGCAGGGTTGAGCGATACGAAAACACTGATATGTAAAGATATCCATTACGTTATGTCTCATATCCAACCGGCAACATGAGCAGGGGTTCATGGGATCTGTCGATTTTCATAATCCGGATCACATCCTTGTCATGAAAAGCACCCACGATCCCGGCTCTCAGACCCAGGGCCTCCGCCTGAAGAAAAATATTTTGCCCGATATGACCGGCCTCGATCATGGCGTACCTTTCTCCCCTGGAACCATACTTGCTCGTAATCCGGCGATATTCCGAAGTAATCACCAGGTTCAGTGGGGCTCTGGCCATCCACATCTGCGAAAGCGATGCCATGGCCACATCCGCTCTGAAGTCTCCTTCAGTGATCAACATTGCAGCATGATTATGAGGATCATAATGATAGATACCCGCCTTCATCCCTTGCACACCGTTATCACCCACTACCGCATAAATATCCATTGGGTACAAAGCCCCACCCGACGGGGCGGATCGCTTGTAGCCCCTATCCTCGGTGATGCCCTGTGCAGCCCAGAAAATCTGTGAGAGCTGATCCGTGCTTAAGGGTTTTGATAGATATGAACGAATGGTTCTCCGATGTTTAATTGCCTCCTCAACAGAGACGTCTCCTATTAATCTGGGTTTCGGTAAGTTCATCCGATGATCCATCCTCTCGTTCGTGCCATTTAGCTTTTTGGCCATGGCCTGTTTGATATGGAAAAAAGGCATAAGGAAAACCGCCGTAAGAAAATGGGGGATTTTTTTTAAGATCTCTCTTCTTGTAATACTACCCGTCATGTGGTATCTTTCCGATATAAAAAACGTTAACGGTCAAATGGAACGGTTATGAACAATCAGAATGAAATTGAAAAGTTATCCAAGTCGAATAACAAAAGGTTGTCCCCCAATTCCCAGAAATTTCTCTTCGAATGTGAGATAAATTACATAATAATTTATGTATCTTACCTCACATACATGAATTTCCGAATATATCCGGATAAATATAAGGAGTTGAAATTTTGCGGTATTATTAAACGTTGCAATTTGGCACGGTTTTTGATGGCAAAAAAGTATACTTCGTTCATCAATGTATTGCATCTGCACTTTTCTCAAATCCGCACTTGGAACAGATAATACATGCTCGATTGCTATCATCCATATAAACTGTTTACATTTAGCATCCCCTGTTAGCCGTTAAAACACCTTCAGTTTCCAAAAATGATGGCTTCCCAAAATGTCGTTATTAACCTCGGTGCATGTCGAAATTTTATATATATAAATATAGTTGACCGAAGTATAAGATGCACGTACACCAGAGAAGCCATTGATTAAGTGTCACATCAGACTCCCTTTTTAAGTATAACCTTTCGAGGCGCTTAGCCGTCACGTGGTTTTTTATTTAGGTGTTGAAGTTGAGTGGCACTTACTTGCGTCAATTCTGATCTCAACGCATTTTTTATTTTACTTTATAAGATAGCAGGAACCATGCCAAATTCTTTGAATTAATATATATGATTTAATTCCAAATAGTTATCCTAACCGACAATATTACACTGCCCAATATTATGATTAATATTTGCCAATTCCTATGAAATTCATTTCATAATCTTAAAATTTTCCCCCAATCGACAACCATCCATTCTGAAATCATTAATCCTGTTCAAGCAGTTGTAACCTTTGAACCATAAACCTGGAACCGATCTTAGTTCAGGTCATTTACGGTTCCGGATTTTCGGTTTTCTGATCATCGTATAGTCCCTATTCTTTTAGTTTCGAAGCAATAGTCGCGACATGTTTCCCCTGAAAACGTGCGGCGTCCAGCTCATTGTCACTTGGCATCCTTTCTCCCGAGCCGCCGGCAATTGTGGAAGCCCCATACGGAGACCCCCCCGTTATCTCATCCATACGGGTTTGTCCTTGAAAAGTATAAGGCAACCCAACAACAACAAATCCTTGATGAAGCAAGGTGATGTGGAATGAAAGAATTGTGGATTCTTGCCCTCCGTGCTGTGTCCCGCTGCTTGTAAAAACACTTCCTACTTTTCCAACCAAAGCAGCTGTTGCCCATAGTTTTCCGGTCGCATCCAGAAATTGACGCATTTGGCCGCACATATTACCGAACCTTGTCGGCGTCCCGAAAATGACGGCATCCGCTGAAGCCAGCTCCTCTACCGCACAAATCGGTACGTTTGACATGGATCGTTGCGATTCAATTGCGCCCATTTTTTCGAGCACTTCCTCCGGAAGCGTTTCGGGCACACGGCGCAGAATTGCCTCGGCACCGCCTACTTCTCTTACACCTTCTGCTACAGCTTCCGCCATTTTGTGGATATGTCCATACATTGAATAATATACGATTAACACCTTCATGATAGACTCCTCCTTTTCCCGTTTTGAACCGATATGATAAAATATTCAGGTCAGATGATGACAAGCCCATCAGCATGACATCAGATTTTTTTAAAGCCTGATCGGTTTCCCGCTATCTTCACTGCTCAGGATATCGGCATCCATTTCAAGATGATGTCAGGTCCTGTTCCCATTAAATAAAATGAATGCAACAAATCTTGATATCAAGACCATTTATCGCCTCACCCCACCCCTCTCCCCAGTGAGAGGGAACGGAAGGATTCCCCACCGCAAGCGGATGGGATAAGTGACAATTTAATTTAATATTTGTTGATTAATCTGCCTTCCGATTCTATACTATAGAGCATTATTAAGATTCCCGTCTACCAAATTTTAGAATAAGGAGATATTAATATGAAAAAGGCCGCACGAAGATTGGGTATATTTTTATTCATTATGATAATTTGGGTGTCGGCTCCCGGTCTCATTTATGCTGAAATCGACTTGACTTTGATCAAACAAACGGACCTTGATGTACAACCATTGGATACTGCCACCTCGGACGATGGAAAATTGATTTTTGTTTTAGCACGGGGAGAGATCCTGATCTATTCTATTGACGAAGGCAAGGTTGCCAATCGAATTCCCATTGATAAAAACTTCGACCGATTGACATATGCCGCCCAAAACAATGCCTTAATTCTAACGAGCAGCTCGTCGAAAACACTCAAGATTATCCAGGTGGATTTTATATATGATATTGCTTTAGACGGCCTGCCTTTTAAAGGGAAGGCCGACGCTGCCGTCACTGTAGCAGTTTTCGATGACTACCAGTGACCGTACTGTGCTCGTTTAGAGCCTTTCTTCCAGCAGTTGCTGGGCAAGTATCCTGACAATGTCAAGCTGGTCGTCAAACATTTTCCGCTTACCAGTCATAAATATGCTCATACGGCTGCAACAGCAGCCTTGGCCGCAAACGTCCAGGGAAAATTCTGGGAGTTTCACAGTCGATTATTCCAAAATTATAAAGATATTGATGACGCCAAAATTCAAGTTATCGCCAAAGAACTCGGACTTGATATGGATAAGTTTGCCAAAGACATGCAGTCACCGGCCATTAAAAGTTTAATTGATAGAGACGTGAACAACGGCAGACAGATCGGGGTTCGTGGAACTCCCACTATATTTATAAACGGCAAAGCCTTTAAAAAGCACAGCCTGTCTGAAATCTATCAGGTGATTGAAGCCGAGCTAAAAAAGAAAAGTTAAAGGCTCTCGATCTTATTTCTTGTTTCGATATTTTGTCTTGAAGCAAAATCATCTCCGGCCCATCTGATAACAAGGCCATCAAAGGTAGGATAAAAGCAAATTTTATATTCATGGTATGAATATGGGTTAGGATTTCAATTCTTGAGGGGTTGATGCAAAAATCAAATTATGTTTGCAGATACTGCCCCAAATCCTTTTCGAGTGATTTTGGGTCGAGGAACTGCCCGCCGACATTACGATCAATAATCCATTTTATTTCGACGTGTGTGTGGATTTCCGTTCTCTTTGGATTGTCTAATGTAAATTTCAATTCAACTGTTTCATTTCTGGAAATATAATGTGGATCAATACAGGCGAACCGGATTCCGCCCGCTGAAATATCTTCAACGATAATTTTTCTTTTTTCATCTTTCCCCTGTACAAAATATTCACCAGGAAGCCGGACGTTCTTGCGGGGATGCTTTCGAAATTCCAAGGTAAGCCGAAAAACTTCGCCACATCGGCATTTGGCCCTCAACCTTTTGTGAGTATCCTTGAAATTCGTCACATCCATATTCTTCTCGAGTCCGCATTTAGGACAAATTATCGTTGTTTTATTGGTATCGTCTACATAAACTCTTTCCATTAATTATCCCCTTTCCCACATCATAACTGACGATTTTCAAGCCAAATCAAATTCTGCCTTCATTTCCCGTTTTAAACATTGTTCAGGTGTTTCATGGAGTTCGATTTTGCCCCCGGGAAATTCCCATTTGTCCGCCAATGAATCACCAGGTCCTCTCCTGGCGATGACTATCTTGTTATCTTTTGCCAGTATCGCAGCCGTAACTTTAACGATATCTGAAAAGTCTGTCTTTCTCATTTTAAAAGTGCATTTGGAACGTTTTTGACCGACCCACTCCCCGCAAGCCCCTGGGCGGGGAAGGCTTCACTATGTTGAGTCAATCCCCGCAATTATTTTCCTCATAACTGACATGAGGCCCCAGACAATTCCCTTTTCAAACAAGTGATAGTTCTCCAGCATGGCTTCGGCGATATAGGGGTCAACCAATGCTTGGTTTAACGTATCGGACATCTCAGTGATAACCGATGCAGGGTCTAATTCTTCATACAGCATTTTGTATCTTTGTCTTGTGAGTCGATCATTGGTCCAGTCATAATAAAATTCTTCAAATCGAGAAATCAGGTCATTCCTTTTTTGGTTGCTTGCCCACTGTTGCCCGATCTTGTAACCGAGTGACACTAAAACAGGGAGAGGGTGTTTTTTGTGGTTTGTTTCTTTCTTTGCTCCCCATTTTTCCAAGAGTTTTTCAATTTGTTCTTGTTTCATGAGAAATTGAACTTAATAAAGGCCTCTGAATATAAGAGAAAAGGAGCAAGGTTTAAGCGATTATCTTAAAAAAAATTAACAAAAAAACAAATATCACAATCTGCCTATATCTGCAAGTCCGGGATCGGGTGTCAGGACTTTTGGCCGCGCTGGTGATGATTTCAGCCGGCTGAGTTTTTCTGAACAGGTGTTTGTTTTTCAAACCGTATCCCCCATTTTTCCGATCAATCGAAATAATTTGACATATATTCGATTGTTTTAGTAGTCTTTTTCCCTAATTTTATTTTTGTTTGAATAATCGGAGGATTTTCCAATGGGCGGAAAGCTGGCTTATGAAGAATTGGAAAAAAGGATTAAGCTTTTAGAGAAAACAGTCGCTGAAAAGGCGCGCCTGGAAGAGGACTTTCTTGATGTTACCTCAATGTTCCGGGATATTTTTGAAAAGGCGGCCGACGGTATATGTGTCTGCCATAATATTCCGGATAAGCCATACGTAAGATTTAGTTACTGGAACCCTCGAATGACTGAAATTACCGGATATGGAATGGAGGAGATCAACAAAATGGGGTGGTACCAAACCATGTATCCGGATCCGGAAATCCAAAAATGTGTAATTGACCGAATGGTTAGGATGCGAGAGGATGATGAAATACAGGCAGAGGAATGGGTGATAACAGCTAAAAGCGGAGAAAAAAAGCTGCTGTCAATGTCTACCTCGATCGTTAAGAAAGAAGATGGAAAAGTTCACGTTTTAGCCATTATGCAAGACATTTCCCAGCGCAAAAAAATTGAAACGGCTTTAAAGGAAAGCGAGGAAAAATATCGCCTACTTGCCGACAATGTCAGGGACGTTATCTGGATAAGGGATATGAACTTGCGTCTCACCTATGCCAGCCCGTCAATCATGCAGCAGCAAGGCTATACTGTGAAAGAGGCGATGGCCAGAACTGCGGAACAAAGTTGGACCCCGGATTCTCTTAAGCGTATCAGAAAATTACTCGACGAGGAGTTGGAAATTGAAAAGCAGGAAGAAAAGGACCTTTCGAGGTCTCGCACGATAGAGGTTGAAGTCAAACGTAAGGATGGTTCGATCATCTGGGCCGAAGCCAAAATGTCTTTCCTGCGTGATCAGAATGGTCACCCCGTAGGAATCATTGGCGTTACCCGTGATATCAGCGAACGCAAGAAAGCAGAAGAAGCACTGCGGGAGAGTGAGGAGAAATATCGAACAGTTCTGGAAGCAAATCCTGATCCGGTGGTCGTCTATAATATAGAAGGCGAGGTCATCTATTTAAACCCTGCTTTTACACATGTATTCGGCTGGACCCTGGCGGAACGTCTGGGGAAAAAAATGGATATATTCGTACCCGAAGAAACGTGGAAAGAAACGAAAATGATGATCGCGCAGGTCCTTAAAGGGGAAAGGTTTTCCAACATTGAAACCCGCCGATATAACAAAAAAGGAGTGATAATTCCTGTGAGTGTCAGCGGAGCCACTTATATGGATAAAAATGGCAATCCTATCGGCAGTATCATCAACCTGAGAGATATCAGCCATCAAAAAAAACTGGAAGCTCAACTCCAGCAATCACAAAGAATGGAGGCTATCGGCACCCTCGCGGGGGGCATAGCGCATGATTTCAATAATATTCTTTCCTCTGTGATTGGTTATACGGAATTAGCGCTTGACGTCGAAAAGAGAGGTACATTTCAATATCAAAACCTTCAGGAGGTCTTATTGGCCTGTGATCGAGCAAAGGATCTTATCAAGCAAATCCTCACATTCAGCCGGCAGGTTGACCAGGAACAAAAGCCGATCCAGGTTAAGCCGATTGTAAGAGAAGCGCTTAGGATGCTTAGGGCCTCTATACCATCTTCAGTTGAGATCGAGCAGAACATTCAAAGTAATGCATTGGTTATGGGCAATCCCACCCAAATTCATCAGGTGCTTATGAATCTATGTACAAATGCTGCCCATGCCATGGAGGATAAGGGAGGATTGTTGACAGTCAGCCTTTTAGATACAGAACTTCATCCGGATGTCGTCTCCAGCCATCCGGATTTAAACCCAGGCCCGTATATCAATTTAATAGTGACGGACACAGGACATGGTATGTCTCCCGATATTATGGAAAAAATATTTGATCCTTTTTTCACAACCAAAGAAAAGGGGAAAGGAACCGGCATGGGGCTTTCGGTTGTTCATGGTATAGTTCGCAATCATGGCGGCGACGTATATGTTTACAGTGAACCCTGTAAAGGCTCTACCTTCAAAGTTTATTTTCCTGTCATCAAGAGTCATTTCATACCGGAAGAAAGGATCGAAAGGCCCATTCCCATTGGAACCGAACGAATCCTTCTCATTGACGATGAACCTGTAATCACGAAAATGGGCAAACAAATCCTTGAGTCTTTAGGTTACGACGTCGTCGCAAGAAATAGCGGAATTGAAGCCTTAGAATTGTTTAGGGAGAAAAAAGACCGTTTTGATCTTGTCATTACCGATATGACCATGCCACATATGACCGGCGAGAAGCTGGCAGAAAATCTCATCCAACTCAGACCTGACATCCCGGTGATACTCTGCACCGGTTTCAGTGCCATGATAGATGGACCAAAGGCTTTAAGCATGGGCATTCGGGCTTTTATCTCCAAGCCAATCTTAAAACAGGAAGTTGCCGAAGCCATTCGGAAGGTGTTGGACGAAAATCAGTAATCGGGAATCAGGGATCGCCCGCGTCACCGAAAGCGGCATCTTTAACCGGCGGGGTTCTGGTGTAAGGGTTGAATCGGAACGGATTTTGGAAGTTTCAAACACCCATGGATTCAAGTACTTCCTTTATTTGTTCAGTGCTTATATATCCTCTTTCCCATAAAATTTGGCCGATGAGACGATGCTCAGCATCTTCCAAGTCTTCGACGATTTGAACCTTCATCGCATCTAATAGCTGTTCGAGGGTAATGAATCCCTTTTGAATGGCGATAGCGCCAAAGCGTTTGTCGAGCTTTCCATCAGACATCACGTGCCTCCTTTGTTCAGGGCAGCTTGAGGAACAGCGCCAATCGAAGATCAGCTAATTCGGAGAGTTTGCCCTTTTGAAAATGAAAGTTCATACCCATTTGAACGATCCGGCTTAATGATGAATCGAACACGAAGATACATCGAACTGTTACGAGAAATGGATTAAGGTAAATCCTTAAACCACAGGTTTAACGTGTTAAATCGGCATTTAAAATTTCTCGTAAATATGACTTGGTGATAGGTTTCTGGTAAATCCCGTCAAAACCTGCCTTTTCCAATTCATGAACATTAAAATCATCGAGACAGCCGGACAACGCATATATTTTTATATCAGGATGTAAGACCTTTGCACGCTTGCAAAAATCCAAGCCATCCAACCAGGGCATTCTCAGATCCGTAATGATCAATGAAAAAGTTTCCCCACTTCTCAGGATATATTCCGCTTCTTCCGCGCTGTCCACCGTAACAGCCATATATCCTAATTTCTCCAACATGATTCGCATCAATCTCAGTTGGCTCAACTGGTCATCAACAACAAGAACTTTTTGGGTGTTCATATCCGCAATTCTCACAGGTCCTTTTTTAGTATCATCGGCATTTACGGAACGCTGTTGTCGAACAAAGAAAAAATAAAATATTCTGAGGGCTTGACTTTATCTTTTTAAAATCCCACCCATCTTACCAGTTTGGAATTATAACGGGTATTGTGATTTCTGTAAAGTTTTTAAGTTGGAAAATTGTAAGAATCAATCACATCGAAATATTTTATTTTTTCGGCAAATTTAGACTAAATCGCCAAGAATGTTAAAAAAAACGACACACGATGTCATATCTGGTATTGACAAAAGCATCGGGCTTATGAATATTTAAATCGAATCATACTTAAAAACAAACGAAGGAAGGCATATTATGGCAAAAAAGACGATCGGCTTTGTTGGACCGGACGGCAGGACATGTATGTGTGCCTATACGGTAACCACTGTGGAACAAGAAAAGTACATCGGCGCCATAATCAAGGGCATGACGGGTATGGGTCCGGTATTGGACGCCGTCAGGGGAAAAAAAGATTGGGTCTTGAAAATCTTTCCCGTCCCTGGAAAGTCCGTCGATGACTACAAATCCGCCATCATCAAGACATTCAAAAGCAAGGAAGTTGACTGTGTTGTCATTATGCCTGAAGATCTGATTTTTGAAGGCATCGTAGATGAACTCATCGAAGCGGGTTATGGTGAACAAGTCGTCGGGTTGACCAGAGAAGCGGCATTCATCGAGGGGGATAAGATCAAGGCAAAAATTTGGATGAAAAGAGCCGGCGTGCCCGTCGCACCGTTCGAGGTGGTAGATGCCAAAGACCTTCAGGGAATTAAGTGCTTTGTCACGATGTTCATCCGCGACCACGGCGGAGCGGTTTTCAAGTATCCTTACAGTGCGGGCGGCAAAGGTTCCCGGCCTGTTTTTCGGGTGGAAGACATTCTCGATGTTCGGAATATATTGCTGAAAGACTACAGCGAAAACTACCAGAGACTGCATGGAGATGATAAATGGCCGCTGTTGGTCGAAGCCTGGAAATCCGAAATCGAGATCAGCTTTACCGCCTTGATTGACGCAAAGGGCAACTTTTGTATTCTCCCCACCGCCATGGACTATCCCCTTCGTTTCGAAGGCCCTCCGAGCCAATTCAATCCTGTTACCGGTGGTATGGGTGCAATCGGTATGCACCCCGCCGAAACACCCGAACTCATTGAAATGGTAGGAAATAAGGTCATCCAGCCGTTTGTTGCGGAGATGAGGAAGGGCGGTATTCTCCGGCCGTGTATTCTCTATCCGGGCTGTCGCGTATCCATCGATCCTGTTACAGGAAGACCGGTCGATATCCTTGTCTACGAAATGAACATCCGGGCAGGGGAACCTGAAATGCAGGTCGTTGCACGGCGGCTCAAGAATCTGGGTGAACTGATTGTCGCTGCACTCGAAGGCAGGCTCGATTCGGTTAAGCCGGATGTGCGCACGGACCAAATTTCGATCTGTCTGGCCCTCGCCACCGGCCCTGGCGGACCCCGTGGGCAGAGAGGATATCCGGATTCTTATACGAAGTATGAACCTGTTCTTATTAATTTCAAGAGCCTTTCAAAACGCGGCATCCTCATTGTCCCGTCGAACATCAGCTGGGATGACAAAAATCAACGGCTGATATCCGACGGTTCCCGGGTGTGCTACCTGAGCAAAAATGCCACGCTTAAACCCGGACAAAAAAGAGGAGAAGTCGCAAAAACACTCCGGAATTCTCTCTTGCAGGCATTTGACTATGGGCTGGTCCGGGTGATTCCCCGTGAAGCCGAGGATACCTTCGAGCCGGCTCAGATTCTGTTTGATCAGGGCAATATTGCCGAGGCCGAGTTTAACAAAGCAAAGGCAGCCTTCGAAAAAGCGAATCGTCTCGATATTCGTCGCGATCCCGGCCGGATTTATGAAGAATGGGATGAACTTTATCCGGATTGGCCGCTTTATGTTTAACGTGAAAATCGAACAGCGGTGGATAATTTTTCTGTAAGCGTTTAAGCACACCTGAAGCTTCCTAAGACAGATTTGGTTCAAAAGTCTAATCAGTTGCATTTTTTTGAGTACGAACCCGAATGAGGAGATTAATCATGAAAGTTTTGGTCAGCGACAATCTGGGAGAAGCCGGTATCCGGATGTTGCAAAACGAAGAAGGGATTGAGGTCGATGTAAAAACCGGGCTGCCACCTGAGGATTTAAAAAGCATTATCAAAGATTATGACGCCCTTATTATTCGGAGTGCAACAAAAGTAACAGAGGATCTCTTAGAGGCCGCAACGCGACTCAAGGTTGTGGGGCGTGCTGGAATCGGACTAGACAACGTGGATATCCCGGCGGCGACCAAACGCGGGATCATTGTGATGAACACCCCCGGCGGCAACGTCATTACAACTGCCGAACATGCCATCGGCATGTTGATGGCGCTGTCACGCAATGTTCCCGAAGGAACCGCATCTTTGAAGGCCGGGCGCTGGGACAAGAAAAGACTCCAGGGAAGAGAAATATATAAGAAAATTCTCGGCGTTATCGGGTATGGAAAAATCGGTTCTATTGTTGCAGACCGCGCCCGCGGACTGAAAATGCAAGTGATTGTGTACGATCCTTATGTAACGCCGGAACAGATTGAAAAGGCCGGCTTTGAAAGTGTCTCTCTCGAAGAATTGTATCGTAGATCCGATTACATCACGGTGCATGTCCCCAAGCTCAAGGAAACCATCGGACTGCTGAACGCGACGGCGTTCGAACAGATGAAAGACGGGGTCATGATCGTAAACTGTGCCAGGGGTGGAATTGTCGACGAAGATGCCCTTTATAATGCCTTGCGGTCCGGAAAAGTTGCCGGCGCCGCTCTGGATGTCTTTGAAAATGAACCCCCGGGCATCTGCCCGCTGATTTCCCACGAACGTCTGATTTGTACGCCGCACCTTGGCGCTTCCACCCAGGAGGCCCAGACCAAAGTGGCCGTGGACGTGGCCAGTCAGATCATTGAATATCTCAAGAACGGTACAATTATGAACGCCGTCAATGTCCCATCGGTCACCGGTGATCTTCTTAGACAACTGAAGCCGTTGCTGACCCTGGCCGATCATATCGGTAGTCTCCATAGTCAGCTTATCCGAGGCCCCATTGAAGAAGTCTCCGTCGAATATGCCGGGGACTTCAAAGGGCTCGATCTGTCACCGGTCACTACAGCGGTACTCAGAGGCCTGCTGGCTCCCGTGGTCAAAGACGATGTCAATTTTGTCAACGCCCAGGTCCTTGCAAAGGAAAGGGGTATAAAAATCAAAGAAATCATCAGTGACACGGCCGAAGAATATATCAACCTGATTACCGTCCGCGTTTTGACGCCGAAAGTGACGAACACCGTTTCCGGGACCCTGTTCGGAAAGGATAAAATGAGGATCGTAAAGATTAACAAATTCCGGCTCGAACTTATCCCGGAAGGCCATCTCGCGCTGATCTACACACTTGACAAGCCCGGGGCCATCGGAAGTTTCTCGTCACTTCTGGGAAATAAAAAAATCAGCATCGACCAGATGCATCTGGGACGTGAAGAAACCGGAAAAATGAACATCATTTACCTCAAAACCAATGTCCGAATTTCCGACAGCGTTGTTGAACAGCTTCTGGAGTTGCCGCTGATTATATCGGTGAACCGACTTGAATTTGAAACATAAGAGGGGGGCGAATGGATCGGTTTTTAATTCATTTTTTTTCCTGCCATGGATAAGAAATTCGGGAGTGAAATGTGGCCTCGATAGAATCCGACAATGTCTCTACGATTTTTCCGATGTTTTGGGTGGAAAGATTGCATTCGTCAAACTGACCATCAGCAATTCGCTTAACGATATGCAGGCGAATCATTTTCCGGATCTCTTCCCGTGTGGGCGCCTCCATGGACCTGAATGTAGCCTCTACAGCATCCACGATCATCAATATTGCAGCTTCGATACTCTGTGGCTTCGGCCCAGGATACCGGAAATCCTCCTTGTTGGGCCGGGTCCCTTGGCTTGCCTCGACATCTTTATTGTAAAAATATTCGACAATCTGTGTTCCATGATGTTGTCTGATCAGGTCTAAAACAACTTCGGGCAGGCCCATCTCACGTCCGAGATTCTCGCCGTGTTTAACATGGTCGATGATGATCTGGGCACTTTCTTTGGGGGTCAGATTATCATGGGGATTCTCGTTTTTGGATTGATTCTCGGAAAAAAACTGGGGGTCGGCCATTTTCCCGATATCGTGGTAATAGGCTCCGATCCTCAGTATAAGCGTGTTTATGCCGATCGCCTCTCCGACGGCTTGGGCGAGAAAGGCCATGGTCATGCTGTGTTGATAGGTCGCTGGAATTTTGGAAAAGAGGCTCTTCAAAAGAGGGTGTTGAAGATCGGAATACTTTGTGAGTTTGAAGCTGGAGGTGGCATGCCAACCGACCTCCAGTAACGGCAGGAGTAGGATTGCAACGGGTCCAGCCAGAATGCCGCCCGCAAAGGCCCAGGCCAAGCCGTTCAACACACCCTTGTCCAGAATCATCGTCTGGGAAGAAATCCAGGTTTCGGTCCAGTTCCCCAACAAGGGCACGATGCTTTCCAATTTTGTAGAAAACGCCAACACCACGCACACATTGACAATCCCAACCGCCAGCGAAGGAAGCAAAACGTGAATCCGTTTTTGTATCTTTGACGAGAGCAGGACGGCTATCCAACCACCTAAGGTGAAGAAAACGAGTGACTCAAAGGTACGGGTTGAAAACAATGTGAGCAGAATCGCTCCGGTCAGCGTGGCACAGGTCGAAACAGCGCATCCATAGTTTAATGCGGCAATAAGAAGCGGAATAATGGCAAAAGGGACAAAATGGACGGGAAACGGCGTGAACAAAAGACACGCCTTGTAAAGACAAACACTGGTGATCAACACAGAGATTATCGACCGGTAACGCAGTGTCTTTCCCGACCCAATGCCCATGATCCTCGATAGTAACCTGTCATGAAACATAACGACGAGCAATATCACCAAAACTATCCAGGGCGTGTTGCCAAAAAGGTTTTTTTTAACCGACTCATGATGAGAGACCAGGAGCAACAAGTCCTCTTCTTTTATCACTTTTCGAAAGGGAACGAGGACATCCCCCGGATCGTAATGAATGACTTTGGAGGGATAATGTCTGACGAGTTCCCTGATTCGCCTTTCATTCTCCTTTTGATCGTATTTCAGGTTCGGCAAAAGCGTGCTCTGTGATATTTCCAGAACCGTGTCCAGGACAGTTTTATCCACTTGC
>Ga0210069_1000025_pt1 | contig 26222 bp, 24 predicted proteins | sample RushSE_TuleB_D2_FD_185568 | JGI IMG/M metagenome (GOLD analysis project Ga0210069, IMG submission 185568) | Wetland microbial communities from San Francisco Bay, California, USA, that impact long-term carbon sequestration - RushSE_TuleB_D2... | ecosystem: Environmental > Aquatic > Marine >... | reverse complement strand
TGGCTGCCTTTCCACTGCATCCTGCGGTCTCTGTGCGGAGTTTCCCGATCGCGCGGGCGTTGTGTCATGTATCGGCATCCTGCCCCATGATCTTTAATTGATTTCAAGAGGATTCCAGGCGGCAGTGCCTTCGGCGGAACCCGCGAGGGTCCGATCGGCTTGACTTTCCCCGGCTGCGATTATATAGCGAGCAGCTCGCTTCGACTGCCCGGGAGTATCGGCAGCATGCACGCGTGTCGCAAGGAGATTCATGGAATCGCATTACATGTCACTGATCGCACGCGAAATGAACGTCACGCAGCCCCAGGTGGCGGCCGTGGCCGCTTTGTTGGCCGAGGCCGCCACCATTCCCTTTATTGCCCGGTACCGCAAGGAAGCCACCGGCAGCCTGGATGAGGTTGCGGTTACCGCCATACGCGACCGTTTGGACCAACTGAGGCAGCTCGACGAACGCCGCGCGGCGATTTTGAAATCGCTGGATCAGCACGGCCACCTGACCGAGGATTTGAAGGCAACCGTGTTAAAAGCGGACACCCTGGCCGTTCTTGAAGATGTGTATCTCCCCTATCGCCCCAAACGCCGAACGCGCGCCATGGCTGCCCGGGAAAAGGGCCTTGAACCTCTGGCCCGTCAGATCTTCGACCAGAGCGGGGTTGATCCTGAGGCGGCCGCGGCCGACTTCGTCGATTCAGAAAAAGGGGTTTCTTCGATCGATGAAGCTCTTTCCGGCGCCCGCGACATCCTGTCGGAAATGATCAATGAAGACCCGTCGGCGCGCGCCCGCCTGCGCGACCTTTTCCTCCGCAAGGCCGTGGTCACGAGCCGACTGATCGCGGGCCGCGAGATGCAGGGCGCCAAATTCCGGGACTATTTCGACTGGCAGGAGCCGGCCTGCTCGGTCCCCTCTCACCGCATGCTCGCCATGCGCCGCGGGGAAGCCGACGATGTGCTGGACCTGTCCATGCGGCCGCCCGAAGCCGAGGCGATCGCCCTGCTCGAAGCGCTTTTCATCAAAGGAGACGGAGAGGACTCCCGACAGGTCCGGTTGGCGCTGCAGGACAGCTATGGCCGCCTGCTCGGCCGTTCGATGGAAACCGAGCTGCGCGTGGCATTGAAGGAGCGCGCGGACCAGGAGGCCATCCGCGTGTTTGCCTCCAATCTGCGCGAACTGCTGCTGGCCTCCCCCTTGGGACCGTGCCGGGTGCTGGCGGTCGACCCGGGGTTTCGAACCGGATGCAAACTGGCCTGCCTGGACCCCCAGGGCCGACTGCTCCATCACGACACTGTCTTCCCGCATGGCTCCGAACGTCAGGTCGCGCAGGCATCCCGCACCATCCAGGACCTGGTCGGACGCTGCGAAACCGAAGTCATCGCCGTCGGCAACGGCACGGCCTCCCGCGAAACCGAGCAGTTTCTGCGCACTCTGCCCCTCCCACGCCCCATCCCCGTCGTCCTCGTGGATGAGAGCGGCGCATCGGTGTACTCGGCCTCGGAAGTCGCACGCGAGGAATTTTCGGACCTCGACCTGACCGTGCGCGGGACCGTGTCGATCGGCCGGCGGCTCATGGACCCCTTGGCCGAACTCGTCAAAATCGACCCGAAATCCATCGGCGTCGGCCAATACCAGCACGATGTGGACCCGGCGGAGCTCAAGCGGTCGCTCGACGATGTGGTCGTCAGCTGCGTCAACAGCGTCGGCGTCGACCTGAACCAAGCCAGCCGGGAGCTGCTGACGTATGTTTCCGGGCTAGGGCCGCAGCTCGCCAAAAACATCGTTGCGTTTCGGGACGCGCACGGGCCGTTTCGTTCGCGGCAGCAGTTGCACGAGGTGCCGCGGCTCGGGCCCAAGGCGTTCGAGCAGTGTGCGGGGTTTTTACGGATCCGGGAAGGAGAGAATCCCCTGGATGCCAGCGCGGTGCACCCCGAGAGCTACCCGGTGGTTGAGGCAATGACCGCCGATCTCGGCTGCGCGGTGGCAGATCTGCTCTCCGACGCCGGTTTGCGATCGACCATCGACATCAAACGATACCTCAGCCCCGCCATCGGGATGCCGACGTTGCAGGACATCCTCCAGGAACTGGCCAAGCCCGGGCGCGACCCGCGCCGGGAATTCGAACTGTTTGCGTTCGCCCCGAACGTCAAGGAGGTGCAGGACATCGTCCCCGGTATGCGGCTGCCCGGCATCGTCACCAATGTCACCGCCTTCGGCGCTTTCGTCGACATCGGCGTCCACCAGGACGGCCTCGTTCACGTCAGCGAGCTCTCCGACCGCTATGTCAAGAACCCGTTGGAGGTCGTCAAGGTGCACCAGAAGGTCCAGGTCACGGTGCTGGCGGTGGACCCGGAGCGCCGCCGGATCGCGCTCTCCATGAAAACCGGACCCGCACCGACGCCGCACGCCAAGAGGCCACCGGGGACTCACCCGACGCGCCGGAATCCGTCCGTGCCGCCGCCGCGCTCGAAGCCTGAACCGTTCAACAACCCTTTCGCCAAACTTCTGAAAAAGTAAGTGAGTGCACATGCGTGCGGTGGTCCAGAGAGTCAGCGAGGCATCGGTCAGGGTTGAAACCGACGTGGTCGGCCGCATCGGCAGGGGCCTGCTGGTTTTGCTCGGCGTCTCAACGACGGACACGGAAAAGGATGTCGACTACCTGTCGGAAAAAATCGCTCACCTTCGAATTTTCGAAGATCCCGACGGCAAGCTCAACCGGTCGCTGCTGGAAGTGGGCGGCGAAATGCTGGTCGTCTCCCAATTCACGCTGCTCGGCGACTGCCGCAAGGGTCGCCGCCCTTCGTTTACCGCGGCGGCCGAGCCGGGCCACGCCGCGCGCCTCTACGAGCACTTCGTCCGTCAAACGGCTCGACGGGGGGTTCCTGTGCAAACCGGCCGCTTCCAGGCCCTCATGGCGGTGTCCCTGGTCAACGACGGCCCTGTCACCTTGGTTTTGGATAGCGTTCAGACTTGAGAAATTGAGCACGCCTTCCTACGGCAAACAGGGGCGGCTGAGGGTTGACCCTGTGCGGCCGCAGCCCATGGGATCCGACTTTAGCCATCGACCCGTTCAGGACATCATTTCCGGCGCTCGCCGGAAATGATGTGGGCATAGGCGCTGTGGTTGTGTATGGACTCGAAGTTTTCGGCGCTGACCGAAAACCAGGTAATGTTGGGGTCCGAGATCAGGCGCTGAGCGATGTCGCGCACGATGTCCTCGACAAACTTGGGGTTCTGGTAGGCCTTTTCCGTGACGCATTTCTCGTCCACACGCTTGAGCACCGAATACACATCGCTCGATGCGGTGGACTCCACCAGCTCGATCATGTCCTCCAGCCAGATGAACTTCTTGAACCGCAGGCAGAGCCGGACCTCCCCGCGCTGGTTGTGCGCCCCGAAATCGCTGATCTCCTTTGAACACGGGCAGACCGAGGTGATGGGCACCACGACTTCCGACTGCAGGTCGACCTTTCCCGAGGCATCGCTCGACCCTGCGATCCGGCAGGCGTAGTCCATGAGCCCGGTGGCCATGCTGATCGGTGCTTTTTTCTCGATAAAGTACGGGAAGGTCATTTCGAGATGGGCGGAAGCGGCATTCAGGTATTTCTTCATGTTTTCGAGAATGACCGCAAATTTTTTGAGAGACACTTCCGGCTTCAGCACGTGCAGCATCTCAACGAAACGGCTCATGTGGGTGCCTTTGTACTCATGGGGCAAATCCACGTACATGCTGATCGTAGCCACCGTGTGCTGGTAGCCGTCCCGACGGTCACGCACGGCAATCGGGTACCGCAGGTTCTTGACCCCCACCTGGTTGATCGGGATGTTCCGAAAATCTCTTTCGTTTTGAACGTCGCGCATGCTCATTTTAATAGGTACTCGGGTTTAACGTGGCGCATGGCCCGGAAGATGTTGCCCTTGATTTTGCGGTTCTTACGATAAAGGTCTTGGAGAAGCGATTTCACTTCCGACCGGCGGGACCGGGTGGCCGACGGGCACGGATTTTCAACAACCGGCAAACGATATTCCCCGGCGAACCGCCGGATGAGGGTTGCTTCGGCGTAGGCCAGCGGCCGGATAAGCGTGAAACGTCCTTCGAAAAGCACCTGCGCCGGCCGCATGGTGCTGATTTCGCCGGAAAAGCACATGTTCAGGAACAGGGTCTCGATTAGATCGTCTTTGTTGTGCCCGAACGCCAGTTTGGTGCAGCGCCGTTCAGCGGCGATCTCAAACATTCGTTTGCGGCGCAAGTGCGCGCACAGAAAGCAGGGGTTCTCGCGGTTTGCCGGGCTGTGGCTGACCAAACCATAGTCGGTGAGCTCGATCCGCAGGGGGATCTCCAATCTATCGCAGAAGGGTTGGAGCGCGCCGCCCGCTCCGCCTACGAAACCCGGATCGACATACACCGCTTCCAGCTCATACCGCACGCGGATGCGGCGCCGGCGTTCGGCCAGCAGCCAAGCGAGCGTCAGGCTGTCGGCCCCGCCCGACAGGCCCACCAGAATCCGGTCGCCTTCCCGGATCATGTCGTAGTCGTGAATCGCCTTGCCGATGGCGCGGTTCAACGACTTGTATTCATAGCCGGACGCCCGCAACCAGCACCTATTCCTCTTCCGACGCCAACTCCTTCTTCATTATGATTCGCCCGGCGGCGATCTCCCGCAGGGCAATCACCACGTCTTCATTCTTGGGCGAGCTCACCAGATAGTCTGAGCCCTCGCGGATCTGACGGACCCGCTTCCCCACCATGTTCACCAACAGAAAGCGGTTGCCAACCTTTTTCAAGCAATCTTCAACCGTGATACGTGCCACGCGTCAACCTCCGTAGAAGTTATTTCACAACCCCTTCTGACCCCTGATAGCAGCGTTGCAGACTTCTCGGAATGCTCACAACCTGCCGTGGTTGCTGCGTTGTCGAATCGGCCTGCGCCTTGCCCTCAGGTGTGATCCGAGGTTGTGAAACCACTTCGGATTAAAAGTTCGGTTCACCGTATTTCGACCAGCTCGTAGCTGCGTTTTCCTCCCGGAACTTCGACGACCAACTCATCGCCGGGCTTCTTGCCCAACAGGGCCCGGCCCAGCGGCGAAACGATGGAAATGCGGCCTTTCTCCAGATCGGACTCATCCGGCCCCACGAGCTGGTACTCCACATCCTGCCCGGTTTCCATGTTCTCCAAGAGCACACGGCTGCCGAACACGGCCCGGTCCTTGGTCAGGCTGTCTGGATCAATGACCTCCAGATGCGCCAGCTTGTATCCCAGTTCGTTGATGCGGCCCTCGATAAAGCCTTGGCGTTCCTTGGCGGCGGCGTACTCGGCGTTCTCGCTCAAGTCTCCATGAGCCCGCGCTTCTTCAATTGCCCGGATATTTTTCGGCCGGTCGACACGCTTTAATTTTTCGAGCTCGTGCCGGATCGCTTCATATCCTTCCGGCGTAACCGGTATTCGTTCCACGTTTCACTCCTGTTGCGAGAGACTGCCCCTACCCTGAGATTCCCCTTGCAAGGCTTCGGGGTGTTGAGTCGTCTTTTTTGTCGGCTTCTGAAAAAACAAACCACCCGCGCCGTGCGGGTGGCGCCGGCAGACTGGCCGGTGGGTGGTTGTTCACAAATAGGTCTTTCCGAGCACCTGGGCGATCTGGACGGCGTTGGTGGCCGCGCCCTTGCGGATGTTGTCGGCCACGATCCACAGGTTGATTCCGTTCGCCACGGACTCGTCCCTGCGGATGCGTCCGACCAGCGTCAAATCCTGCCCGGCGGCATCCGTCGCCAGCGGGTAAAGATTCCGCCCCGGGTCGTCCACCAGTTTGACGCCGGGCGCCGAGGCCAGCAGCGTTCGCACCTCGTCCGGCGGACAAGGCAGCTGCGTCTCAACGTTCACCGCCTCCGAGTGGGCGAAGAAGACAGGGACCCGCACGGTGGTGGCGGTGACGCCGATGGCCGGGTCCTCCATGATCTTGCGCGTCTCGTTGACCATTTTCATCTCTTCCTTGGTGTAGCCGTTGTCCAGAAATTTGTCGATGTGCGGCAGACAGTTGAAAGCAATGCGGTGCGGGTAGACCGATCGCTCGACCTCCAGGAAGTTGATCATAGCCCGGGTCTGGTTGAACAGCTCATCGATGGCCTTCTTGCCCGTGCCGGAGACGGATTGATAGGTGGACACAACGATGCGTCGGATGCCGTACTTGCGATGGATCGGGTTCAACGCCACCACCATCTGGATGGTGGAGCAGTTGGGGTTGGCGATGATCCCCTTTTGCTTGTATTGGGCAACGGCGTGCGGGTTGACTTCGGGCACGACCAACGGCACCTGAGGGTCCATGCGCCAGGCGCTGGAATTGTCGATGACGACGCAACCGTCCCTGGCGGCTGCGGGAGCGAACCGTTCGCTGGGGCCGCCTCCTGCAGAGAAAAGCGCGATGTCGATGCCTTTGAAGGAGTTCTCCTTGAGCTCCTGCACCTCGACCAGGTCGCCCTTGAATCTGAGTTTCCGTCCCGCCGATCGCGCCGATGCCAGCAGGCAAATGGATTTCACGGGGAAATTCATTTCCTCCAGGCAGGCGATCATCTGGTTTCCCACCGCGCCCGTAGCCCCTGCCACGGCGACGTTGAATTTCTTCTCAGCCATCTGTCTGTTCCTTTGCCGCAGCTCCCTTGCCCGCACTGCCGTTTAGCAGGGGGTTGAAAAACTGCGCTTCGGGCCGTGATCCGGCGGAGCCCGGCTTTTACAAATGTTCACACATCGACGAATATGCGGCGCTTTTCAAAACGCCGCGCGCCCCGGCTGACGTCCCGATGCTTGTTTATTAGCAGCCTGATAGATGTGCCATCGGCTAACTGCATCCGCTCGCGTCGGAGAAGCACCCCAGCACGCTGCTTCCCGCCGTGACCTTGTCCCCGACCGATACCGCCAGGTTTACGTCCTGCGGCAGGTAAACGTCCAAGCGTGAACCGAAACAGATCATGCCGAAGCGCTGCCCGCGCCGAACGGTTTCTTCGGGCTGCACGTGACAGATAATGCGCCGTGCGATGAGCCCGGCCACCTGCACGAAACAGAGTCGTTTTCCGTAACTCGTCTCGAGAAAAACCGCGTTGTGCTCGTTGCGCATGGGCGCTTCCCGGCGATCGGCCGCGATGAATTGCCCCGGTCGATAACGGATGCGGTAGACCCTTCCCTCGGCAGGCACACGGTTGACGTGGACGTTAAAAATCGACATGAAAATGCTGATTTTGCAAACCGGTTCTTCAAAAAACGGGCCGCCGCTCACAATCTCTGCCGCAATCACCCGCCCATCCGCCGGCGATACGACCTGCCCCGGCCGATTCGGGATGACCCGATCAGGATCGCGAAAAAAGCCCGCTATGCAAAACGCCGCCACCAGGCCGATCAGGGCCAGAACCGTCAGACCCAACAACGCCAGAATCAGGGTGGCAAAGGCCACGCCGCAAATCAAAGGGTACCCAGCCTTTGCCACCGGGAACGCCGTCCGGTGGGGTGGTTCCGCCCAAACGAATTCTTCCATCCGCCGTTTCACCCTTCATCAACAGCTGTCACAATGACTGGGTAAAGGCCCGTCACCCCCGCTGGGATTCGCTGCGCAGCCACAGACGGCGGCCGATATCACCGCAACGCGTCACGCGATCCAGACGCCTTGTGATGGGGGCGTCATACGAAGTCATCGGGTTTTGCGATTGATTGAATTCGGCAACTTATCGTGATCAATCGAATTTGTCAAATAAAAGCGCAGGCCCGGGTGTTTTTTCGTTTGCTGCCGGTCCCTGCCCCCGTTCAAATGCCCTGATGCTCAACTCGGCATCGGATTGACGGATGTAACGCGGGACAAGCAGGTCCACCTCATCGGCCGTGGCAGCCGTCAGGCGATCGAGTGCCATCCATGCCACGGTGGAGGCTTTCGGGAAGAGTCGGTCCCGGGGCGCCCAGCGTGCATTTTCCGCCACGATCGCGCGGATCTGTTTTTCGTACAGCAGGGCTGCTTCCCCGACGAAAAGATGCGGTGAAACGATCGTGCGCAAAACGGTTTCAGGGGCGACGACCCGTTCGTCCCCTATTCTTTCCAACCGGCCGTCGCACTCCTGATAGACGGCCGTGTAAACCTCACCCTTGCGCGCGTCCATGAGGACGCAGATTCGGTTCGGGTACGGCAGGCACACGGAGGCCAGCGCCTCCAGGCTTGAAACGCCGACGCAGGGTTTTCCGGCGGCGAACGCCAGCCCCTTGGCCGTACTGATCCCGATACGCAAACCCGTGAAGGAGCCTGGCCCGATGGTCACGGCAAACCCGTCGATCTCTTCGAGTCCCAGTTCAGCCAACGCCAGCGCATCCCGAATCATGCCCATCAGATGCAACGAGTGGGTGCGATTCGAAAGCGTTGACAGCTCACAGGCCGGTCTTCCGTCGATTGCCACCGCCACGCTGCAGCTGCGGGTGGCCGTGTCCAGGGCGAGCACGTTCATCGGGGGGCCCTCGTCCGGACGCCGCGGCGGCGCAAGGCCACATTGTCAGCCGCGGCGTTCATCCGGCCGAGCGTCCGGACCGCTTTCGCGGTTTGACGGGGCTGGACACGTTGCGTGATACCAAGGCGTGCTCCAAGACCTCCTCCATGGTTTTCACGGGGATGAATTTCAGCTTGCGTTTGACGTGGCCGGGGATCTCGATGAGATCCTTGAGGTTCTTTTTCGGGATCAGTACCGTTTTGATACCGGCCCGCAAGGCCCCCAGAGACTTTTCTTTGAGCCCGCCGATCGGAAGCACCCGTCCGCGCAGGGTCACCTCGCCGGTCATCGCCACGTCGCTGCGCACCGGATGGCCGGTCATGACCGACACCAGAGCCGTGGCCATGGCGATGCCCGCGGAAGGTCCGTCCTTCGGAATGGCGCCGGCCGGCACATGAATGTGGACATCCGTAACGTCGAGTTTCAGTTTCTTTTCCGCCGGCCGCTTGAGGTACGACCGGGCGCAGGTCACCGCCGCGCGAGCGGACTCCTGCATCACCTCTCCCAGCTGACCGGTAATGATGAGATCGCCTTTGCCCTTGATCAGCGATGCTTCCACGTAAAGCACCTCGCCGCCCGCCGAGGTCCAAGCCAGCCCGGTGGCTAGCCCGATCTGGCTTTCCTCCTGATCCATCTCTGGAATGAATTTGGCCGGACCGAGATATTTAGGAAGGTTCTGCTGGGTGAGGGTCAGCGGTTCGCGGCGGCCTTCGGCCACCCGTCGGGCCACCTTGCGGCAAATCGTGCCGATCTCGCGCTCCAGATTTCGCAACCCGGCCTCGGAGGTGTACTCGTTGATGATCTGCCGCAGCGCACCGGCGCTGATAGAGACCTGTTTGGGTTTAAGCCCGCTTTCACGGACCTGGCGCGGAATGAGGTGCGTGCGGGCGATCGCCGTCTTCTCCTCCTCGGTGTAGCCCGAAAGATGCAGAATCTCCATGCGGTCCAGCAAGGCCGAAGGGATGGTGTCGGTGATGTTGGCCGTGAGGATAAACATCACCCGCGACAGGTCGAAGGCCAGGTTCAGGTAGTGGTCGCTGAAGGCAAAATTCTGCTCCGGATCGAGCGTCTCCAGGAGGGCCGCCGACGGGTCCCCGCGAAAATCCGCTCCCAGTTTGTCGATTTCGTCCATCATAAAGACCGGGTTTTTGGTGCCGCACTGCTTCAGTCCCTGCAGGATGCGGCCCGGCAATGCGCCGATGTAGGTCCGACGATGCCCCCGAATCTCAGCCTCATCGCGAATACCCCCAAGGGAAATGCGAATGAACTTGCGCTTCACCGCCCGGGCGATGGCCCGGCCGAGCGACGTTTTCCCCACGCCCGGCGGGCCCACGAAACACAGGATGGGACCTTTCATGGCCGGGTTGAGCTTGCGAACGCTGAGATACTCGATGATGCGATCCTTCACCGCGTCCAGCCCGTAATGTTCCCGATCCAAAATTTTTCGGGCCTTTTTGATGTCGATGACATCCGGGGAATAACGACTCCAGGGCATCTCCACCAGCCAATCGAGGTAGGAACGGATCACGGTGGACTCGGCGGAGTCGGGGTGCATCTGTTCGAGCCGTTTGAGTTGCCGGAGGGCTTCTGCATTGGCGTCTTTCGTCATGCGGGCTTTCTTGATCTTGCGTTGATACTCGTCGAGTTCGATCGAGCGCTCGTCGTGTTCGCCCAGCTCCTTGTAGATCGCCCGCACCTGCTCGCGCAGATAGTAGTCGCGCTGGCTCTTTGAGATCTCATCCTTCACGTCGGATTGGATCTTGGCCTGCATCGCCGAGAGTTCCAGCTCGTGCGACAGCAAATCGTTTACCTTTTTCAGCCGCCCGACCGGCTCTAGGATCTCCAGCAGCGACTGCGATTCTTCGATTTTCAACCGGAGGTTCGACGCCACCAGATCGGCGAGTTTGCCGGGGTCCTCGACGTTCTGAAGAATGGCGGTGATGTCCGTGTTGAGCTCCCCCCTCAGTGACAGGATTTTTTCCGACTGATCGCGCACGTTGCGCATCAGCGCTTCCACTTCGAGAGAGACCTTTTCCAGCGCCTCCTCCGGAAGCAGGTCTATTTTAACCCGGTACGGGGAGCGTTTGCGAAGGAACTTGGCGATGTTGCCCTTGGCAATCCCCTGGACCAGCACCTTCACCCGGCCGTCCGGCAGCTTGAGCATTCGCAGCACGCGGCCGACCGTGCCGGTGCGGTAAATGTCGTCCACCGCGGGGTTTTCAACCGCAGCGTCCTTCTGGGTGCACAAAAACACGAAACCCTGTCCGTTCACCGCTTCCTCCACGGCCCGGACCGATTTTTCTCGCCCGACAAACAGCGGCAGCAGCATGTCGGTGAAAATCACCACATCCCGCACGGGAAGCAGCGGAAGCGTCGTGGGGATCTCCGTGGTCTTATCGTCTTCTTCAATGATGCTGATCAAATCGTCATGGTCTGCTTCTGCCATTGTCTCTCCTGCCGCCTGTTCGCGCGAACTGCCGGAACGGAAGACCGTTACGAGGGTTGATTAGGAAGTCTTTGTGTGCGAAAATGGTTATTTAAAATACTATGATAACGCACCTTTCAGCGTTTACAACCGGCTCCGCGCCATGCGCTGCCGAAAAAGGCCTGTAGGACAAAAAACAGCCCAGGTCAAGCCAAAGGGTTGTTGTGACTCCGGCAATCCAATATGCCAGGTTCCAACACCGCAAGCACAGGCGAAGCGGGGTTCGGTTTTCACCCGAACCGGAGTTGGCATATTTGCTTACTGGATTTTTAATCAAACCACTTTCCAGGCAGATGAGCGCGGGCGCTCGTCCTGCCGCACAGAGGGATATGTCATGGAGTGGCTGGGATTCGTTTTCGGAATGGTGATCGGAAGCTTTTTGAATGTGTGCATCTACCGGCTGCCGGCGTCCCAGTCGATCGTTCACCCTCGCTCCTGTTGCCAGCAATGCGGCCATCTTGTCCGCGCCTACGACAACATCCCCGTTTTGAGCTATGTCCTGCTGCGGGGCCGCTGCCGGGATTGCGGAACCCGGATCTCCCCGCGTTACCCGCTGGTTGAACTTCTGAGCGGGGCGTTCGCCGCCATGACCGTCGCCCGGTTCGGAGCCGGCTGGACGGCCGCGATCGTGTTCATCCTCATTGCGGCCTTTCTGGTCATCACCTTCATCGACATCGACCACCGCATCATCCCCGATGTGATCACACTTCCCGGAATTCCGATCGGTCTGGCCGTCAGTCTCGGCCCCGGGCTTGTTTCGCCCCTGGAGGCGTTGATCGGGATCCTGGCCGGCGGCGGAAGCCTCTTCATAGTGGCCTGGGGGTATCAGTTCATCACCAAGCGCGAGGGGATGGGCGGCGGCGATATCAAGCTGTTGGCCATGATCGGTGCCTTCATCGGCTGGAAGGGCGTGTTGTTTACGATTTTTACCGCCTCCCTCACCGGCACATTGGCTGGGATGGCTTTGATAGTCCGTCGCCGGGAAGGAATGAAGCTTGCGGTTCCCTTCGGCCCCTTTCTGGCGGTGGGGGCCATTGCCTATCTGTTCATCGGCCCGGAGGTGATGCACTGGTACCTGCGGTGGATGAGGCCTTGAAACTCGCGTGATCTGATCACAGGCCCTTCATGGGCGCTACCCCTTCCGTCAGCAGTGAGTCCGGCCGGCCGTATGGGGACCGGCGCCGATGGCGGCACGGCGAGGATACACCATGCGCATAGCGGTACTGTCAGACATCCATGGCAACATGGACGCTTTCGAGAAAGTGCTCGAGGACATCGAGCGCTGCCGGCCGGATGCCGTTTTCAGCCTGGGGGACAACATCGGCTACGGACCCGAACCGGAACGGGTGATCCAGACCCTGATTCGCCTCCGAATTCCCTCAGTACTCGGCAATCACGAACTTGCCGCCAAGGACCCCGGTTTTTTAGAGTGGTTCAACCCGTTGGCCCGCCGGTCGCTTGCGATGACCTTCGAGCTGCTCAGCCACGATTCCCTTAGCTTCATCAGGGAGTTGCCAACGCACCTGAGCGCTCATGGGCTCCGTATGGTGCATGGATTTCCGCCGGATTCAGCGACGCTCTACATGTTTCAGATCGAAACTCCGCAGAAGCGCAGAATTTTAATGGAACTGCAGGAGCGGGTCTGCTTCGTCGGGCACACGCACGTCCTGGAGATCGCGGCCTGCGACCGCGAGGAGGGCCTATCGGGGGTTGCTTTCCGGGAGGGCGCGAATGCGCTGGACGCCGAACACGCCTACCTGATCAACATTGGTAGCGTCGGGCAGCCGCGGGACGGAGACCTCCGCGCCAAATACGTTGTATGGGACGACGTGCACAACACCCTCGACATTCGTTATGTGACCTATGACGCGCGGAAGGCCGCCGCTAAGATCATCGCGGCCGGGATGCCCGAGCAGCACGCGCGCAGACTGCTGGGATGAAACATATCGGCAAGTACATCGTTCGCGGCCTTCTCGGCCACGGCGGCATGAGCAAGGTCTACAAGGTGGAGGTTCCCCGGATCGGGAAAATCGTCGCCTTGAAGCTCCTCGATCCCCATCCGGTGATCACCCGCCTCCTCGGAGAAGATGCGGTCCGCGACCTGTTTCTGTCCGAAGCCGTAAAAATGGCGCGTTTGAACCACCCGAACATCGTGGCTATTCGGGATTTCGATGAAGCGGAGGGCAGGCCCTTCTACACCATGGATTATTTCTTTTCCAGCCTGGGCCTTTTGATCTGAGAGACACGGCACACCGAAAATCCGTCGCGTACGATCCGGCTGGACCGCGCCGTCGAGCTTGCCCGCCAGACCCTCGCGGGCCTGGCCTGCCTGCATCACCACGGAATCGTCCATCGGGACATCAAACCGTTCAACCTGCTCCTGGACGAACGGAACACCGTCAAAATATGCGACTTCGGACTTTCGCGGCTGCGCGGTGAGACGATCAAAGCGCCGCATCAGCTCAAGGTCGGCTCTCCCTGGTACGCCGCTCCCGAACAGGAGCAGAACCCCGACAGCGCCGATGCCCGGGCCGACATCTACGCCGTCGGCGTCACGCTCTACCGCATGCTCACCGGATCGCTCCCCACCGACCCCCCGCTGCCCCCGGGGGCCTTCAACCCGGACCTTGACGACAACTGGAACGAATTCATTCTTCGCGCCCTCTCAAAACAACCGTCGCGACGTTTTGCCTGCGCCGGGGCCATGATGGCGGCCCTCGATACCCTGGAACGCGACTGGCAGGCACGCCGCGACCGGGCCTGTCGGCTGGTTTTTTCGGAAACAGCCCCCGTTTCCGGCAGACCTCCGCTTCCGGTTCGTCTCCGATCAACCCCCTTCAAATGTGACCCGGAACGGGCCTCATCAAAGCTTGGCGTGGACGCCCTTTGGCGGCCGGTCGACTTCGTCCGAAACCAGTTCACCACTCAGGGACTGGAGGTCGTTCGGGACGGCGCCACTGAACTGGTCTGGCAGCGATCAGGTTCTCCATACCCCATGTCTTGGACGGAGGCGCCCGAGCACGTTGCGCGGCTGAACCGAGAAGGCTTCGGGGATCGCAACGGCTGGCGGGTTCCCACCGCCTCCGAGCTCATGTCCCTTTTGAAACCGACGCCGCACGGCGCGGATTTCTGCATCGAACCTGTTTTCGACCGTCGCCAAACCGCCTTGTGGAGCTCGGACCGCAGGTCCTTTGCCGCGGCGTGGTATGTAAACGCTGAGATGGGTTTTGTGGGATGGCAGGATTTCAGCACGGAATTTTATGTGAGAGCGGTCTGCAGCGACTCATAGCGGGATGCGCGAGCCGGTGTTATTGACTCGGCGTGAAGATGTCCTGATTGCGTCCAGAACACCGGATACGTTGCAAAGGCAATCCACCAGAATCCGTTATCCCGCATCGATAGCCGCCTCAGGCACTCGCCCGGCCGCCCAACTCCATGCCGATCTGGAGGGCTTTCTGGTTCATCTCCAGGAAGTCGGCGGGCACGCGGGTTTTCAGCACTTGCATGATGGATTCGGGCTTGACCAGATCCTCCAGCGCAATCAGGACTCCGAGCATGCAGATGTTGAAGACGATCGGCCGCCCGATCTTTTCCATGACGGTGCGGTAGATGGGAAGCTCCCGCTGCTGGGCGTCCACCTTGCGCTGGATCTTCACGTAGCGGCTGTCGGTGACCAGCAATCCGCCGGGCCGGATGATCGCGGAGAACTTGTTGTAGGCCTCCTGGGTCAGGCATACCAGCACGTTGGGTTGCAGCACCTTTGGGTAGTAAATGGGCGTGTCCGCGATGATCACATCCGAGCGCGTGGCGCCGCCCCGGGCTTCCGCCCCGTAGGACTGGGACTGAACCGCATTCAGCCCCTCGCACAATACCGCCGCTTCCGCCAGGATGATGGCGGCGGTGATAACCCCCTGCCCGCCCGAGCCTGAAAACACCAGCCTGCACCGTTCCATTACTTGCGCCCCCCCATCGCCCGGTCGACGATCTTCTGATACTCTTCACAGTACTCCGGGCCTTCTTTCTGCACGAAAATTCCGCGCTCGATGAGGTCCGGCTCTTCCTGCTTGGCCTTCGAACCGATGGTCGTGGTGTGGTCCTTGAACCACTTGATCATGTCCGGGGCGTCGCCGATCTTGTTTTTGCGTCCGAAATAGGTCGGGCACTGCGTGAGGAGCTCCACGACCGAAAAACCCCTGTGCGTGATGGCCTTCTCGATGACCTCCGTCATCTGCTGGGAGTGGTAGGTGGTCGAGCGGGCCACAAAGGTCGCCCCCGCCGCCTTGGCCAGCTCCACCACGTCGAAGCTCTTGTCGATCGTGCTGAAGGGTGCGGTGGTGGCGCTGATGTTCGCACCGGACAACGGCGAGAACTGGCCGCCGGTCATGCCGTAAATGCGGTTGTTCATGACGATGGCGGTCATGTCGAGATTGCGCCGGGCGGCGTGAATGAAATGGTTGCCGCCGATGGCAAGCGCGTCCCCGTCGCCCATGGGCACGATCAGTTTCAACTCCGGCCGGGAGAGCTTGACCCCCGTCGCGAAGGCCAGCGCCCGGCCGTGGATGGTGTGCATGGTGTGAAAGTCCACGTAGCCGGTGATGCGCGAGGAGCACCCGATGCCGGAGACCATCACAATCTCGTTCTTGGTCAAGCCCAGGTTCTCGATCGCGCGGACCAGGCCGCCCAGCACCTCACCGTGCCCGCAGCCCGGGCACCACAGGTGCGGGAAAAATCTCTCCCTCAGGTAATCCTTGACTGCCATCGGTCAGACCCCTTTGCCTTGAATGACCCGCAGAATGTTGATGATGTCCACGGGCGTAATGAAAACGCTGTCGATGCGGTTGGCCAGAAAAACCTGCTCCGGATGCTCGACCGCCAGTTTCACCGACTGCATCACCTGCCCCATGTTCATTTCCACCACCACGACCGCCTTGGCATTGGCGCATTTGGTGCGCACGATGTCGCGCGGGAACGGCCACAGCGTCTGCAATTCCAGAAGACCGAGACGCTCGCCCCGCTGCCGGCGCTCTTCGACCACATGCAGCGCCGAGCGCGCCGAAGACCCGTAGGAGATCAGCACGATCTCGGCATCCTCCAGATGAAACTCTTTATAGCGGGCCAGTTCGTTGGTCCGGTTCTCCAGCTTGTCCACCAGGTGCCGCAGCAGGGCGTGAACCGTGCGCGGCTCGGTCGATGGAAAGCCCCACATGTCGTGAACCAGGCCGGTCACGTTGTAACGGTGCACGCCGCCGAAATCCGACATGGGCAACCGGCCGTCCTCCCGCGGCAGGTAGGGGTGATAGTCGACCCCCTCCTTCACGGACGTCCTCAGGCGCTCCACAAGATGGACCTCGCCGGGTTCGGGCAGCACCAGCTTTTCCCGCATATGGGCCACCACCTCGTCAAACAGCAGGATGACCGGCGTGCGGTAGGTCTCTGAAAGGTTGAACGCCTCCACCGTGATGGCAAATACATCCTGGTGATTGGAGGCCGTCAGCGCGATGATGGCGTGGTCCCCGTGGGTTCCCCAACGCGCCTGGTTAACGTCCCCCTGGCTCACGTGGGTGGGGATTCCGGTCGAGGGCCCGCCGCGCTGCACGTTGACGATGACGCACGGGATCTCGGCCATCACCGCATAGCCCAATGCCTCCTGCATCAGCGAGAAGCCGGGGCCGCTCGTGGCGGTCATGACTTTGCGGCCGGTCAGCGAAGCGCCGATGATGGCGCATATCGAGGCGATCTCATCCTCCATCTGGATGAACTTGCCGCCGATCTTCGGCAGGCGGGAGGCCAGGTGCTCGGCGATCTCCGTCGACGGGGTAATCGGATAACCGGCGAAAAAGTCGAGCCCGGCGTAAAGCGCCGCTTCCACGCAGGCCTCGTTGCCTTGTAGAAATTTGATGGTGTTTCCCATGTCGCGTTACTCCTGGGTTTCCACTTCGATGGCAAAATCGGGACAGCGCAGCTCACACAGCCTGCAGCAGATGCAGTCCTGGGGACGCACGACGATCACCTTGTCCGTGTCGTCCAGTTCGAGCACTTTTTTGGGGCAGAGTTCGACGCAGATCCCACACCCTTTGCACCAATCGCGGTTGATGTGATGCTGTTTCAGCTTTGGCTTGGCCATTGATTCGTCCTTGTGGCACGGAATTCAGTTGTTTCATGGAGCCTGACTTCGTCAGGCACCATTTTGGAGAAAGTTGAAAATAATATCTTTACCCTTGTACCATGTCAAGGAAATCAGACAGATGTTTTGACATTGCGCCCCGCCGCGGCGTATGGTTGGTTTCAATACCGTTCGTCGGGGAATGCACCATGACAAAAAAATGGGCAGCGATTGGCGGCGGGTGTCTCCTCCTGCTGATGGCAACGGCCGCCGCCGTTTATTTTCATGTCCAGGAGTTCGGCCGCACGCCGTCGGGTGCGGCCGGGGAGGAGCAATCCTTTACGTTTGAGACAGGTCAATCCGTTTCGATTTTGGCCGAAGCACTCGAACGCCGCGGACTGATCTCAAGCGCTTTAAAATTCCGCCTGTTCGCACGCCTGCAAGGCTACGACCGGCGACTGAAAGCGGGTGAATACGGCCTCAAAGCGTCCATGACGCCGCTTGAGATCCTCGCCCTGATGCAAAAGGGCCAGGTGCGGTTGCACCGGCTCACCGTTCCCGAGGGACTGACCATCCCGCAGATCGCTGCGGTGGTCGAAAAAACAGGCCTCGCCCCAGCAGCAGACATCATTGCCCGCGCAACGGACCCTGCCTATGTGCGGCTTCAAGGGGTCCCCGCCGCCACGCTGGAGGGCTATCTCTTTCCGGAGACGTACCTCTTCCCCAAAACCGTCACGGCGGACGGGATCATCGCGGCGATGCTGCAGCGCTTTCGATCCACCTTCTCCCCGGACTGGGAGCGCCGGGCGGAGGAGCTCGGCCTGACGCCCTACGAGGTGGTGACGCTGGCTTCGATCATCGAAAAGGAAACCGGCGATCCTTCCGAGCGGCCGCTGATCGCCTCCGTGTTCCACAATCGTCTCAAGCGCGGCATGCGGCTGGAAACCGACCCCACGGTCATTTACGGCATAAAGGACTTCGACGGCAATTTGACGCGCAAACACCTGGAAGCCCCGAGCCCTTACAACACTTATTTGAACAAGGGGCTTCCGCCGGGCCCCATCGCAAACCCGGGGAAAAAAGCCATCGAAGCGGCCCTGTTCCCGGCTCAGACCGATTATCTTTTCTTCGTTTCCAAGAACAACGGCAGCCACCAGTTCTCAAGCAACCTGGCGGATCACAACCGTGCCGTGCAGTATTATCAGCTCGGGCCCGGCCGTTCGACCCGTACAAACCATAAACCGAAATGACCCCAAAAAGGACTTATCCATGAAAGACCCTCTCCGTAAAAAACACACCTTCCTGATCGACCTCGAAAAACTGAACACATTGAATGAAGAAGGCTGCCCCGCGTGCGGCCGAAAGTTCGCCCTGGGCGAACCCGTGGTGATGGCCTGCGGGCTCTGGGAAGGAGGCCCCAGGGTCATCCATGAAAACGAGGCCGTCTGGGAGCCGCAAACCGCCTCTTTCGTCGAGCGCAGGTGCTTCGAATCCCGCAAGCCGTGACCGGTGCAAAACCACCTGCCGCTGTTCCCCAAAATGGGCGCCGCATGCGGCCGCCCCGCGCGGATTTGCGTCGATAGAACTAAATTTTGACGTTTTTCGGCAAGACCGGCCTTGAAGCCAAAAGCTAAAATCATAATAACATGCCAACATTATTTATAAAATAATTTTTCACAAACCCTGGCACAAATATTGAATTGTAGAAAAACAGCTAAGGCTTCTCTGATGTGCGTGCATCTTTTCTGGCGGACTTCCAACTAAAAAATTGAGAAGATTTCCCCACGAGAACAACGGCATCGTGGGAAGCCGAGGATAAAAGGACAGAGCTTCAAAAGCCCTGTCCTTTTTCTTTGGCATGCCGCCGCCTATGCCGCTCCGCGCCTGAATGCCGACCCGCCGCTACTGCAAAAAAAGCTCAAGCCCGATGGATAGAGTGACGATATCACTACTGAAGCTGACTCTATTGTGACCGGCCATCGAGGTGTTCGTGGATTCCTCCAAGCGTTCAGCCCTGGTAGACAAGACCGGCCTTCTGATCATCGGAATCGGGGCGTCTCTGCTCTATTATTACTTCGAGCGCGCCCTGCAGGGCAGCAATCTCACGATAATAATCACTATCGCCGTCATCCTGTTTATCAGCGGCTGCACCCAGGTGCTGGTGAACAACATCAACAGCTCCAAGCGTGCCCTGCAGGAAATGAATCAAACCCTGGAGCAGAGAGTCAGGGAGCGAACCGAGGAGCTTCGCAGCTCGGAGCTCAAATATCGCACGATATTCGAAAACACGGGGGCGGCCACCATTATCATCGAAAAGGACTTGCGTATTTCCCTGGCCAATTCCCAATTTTTAGCCATGTCCGGCTACGGCCGCAGGGAAATTCTCAACCGCAAATCCTGGCTGGATTTCATCGACGAGAAAAGTCAACGCAAGATACTGGATGGTGGTGGAACATCCCCTACCCTCTCGATGCCTTCCGGGGGCAGGCATTTCGGGTGTCAATTTATTGACAAGCACGAGAATGCCAGGGACATACTGGTCACCATTGCACCGATACCCGAGGCAGAGGCAAGCGTGGCGTCGCTCACCGACATCACCGAACTGAAGGATGCCGAGCGTCAGATCTATTTTCAGGCATTTCACGACACCCTCACCCACCTGCCCAACCGGGCCCTTTTCATCGAACATCTCACGATGGCAATCAAACGTTCGAAACGCCGCCAGGATTGCCGGTTTGCCGTCATCTACCTCGATATCGACCGGTTCAAACTGGTGAACGACAGCCTGGGGCACGGCGCCGGCGACGACCTCCTGGTGGCCTTTGCCGAACGGATCCGCGAATCGCTGCGGGACACCGACATCCTGGCGCGTCTGGGCGGGGATGAGTTCGTTATTCTGCTCGAAGACATCGAGCAGGTCGAGTTGGCAAGCGACATCGCCGAAAGGCTCCAGAAGGCCCTGCGCCAACCGTTCCGAATCCAGGGCAAGGAGGTCTTTGCCCCCGCCAGCTTCGGCGTGGTGCCGAACACCCAGGATTACGAACAGCCCGAAGCCCTTATCCGGGATGCCGACGCCGCCATGTACCACGCGAAGGAAAGCGGCCGGGGCCAGGTCAAGGTGTTCGACCGCAAGCTTCACGAAAAGGCGCAGCAGCTCCTCCAGCAGGAGACCGATCTGCGCAAGGCCGTTCACAAGAATCAATTCCAGAACCACTACCAACCCATCGTACGGCTGGACACGGCATCGCTGGCCGGTTTCGAAGCCTTGATCCGCTGGTCGCATCCGGAGGTGGGCATGGTTTACCCGGGCGCCTTCATCCCCACCGCCGAGGAAACGGGATTGATCATCCCGATCACAAAACTGACCTTGGAGCAGGCGTGCCGCGATCTGAAGGAATGGCAGGCGATCGTTGGCAGCCGCCTCGAGTTGACCGTCAGCGTCAATATCTCCAGCCGGCATTTCCTGCAGCCCAGCCTGCTCGACGACTTGAAAGAGGTCCTCGGCAGCTGCGATCTGTCGCCGCAGCACTTAAAGCTTGAAATCACCGAAACGGCCCTGATGGAGGACTCTGAGGAAACCGTGCGACTGGCCCAGAGGCTGAAGGATTTCGGGATTCGCCTGGTAATCGATGATTTCGGCACCGGGTACTCATCCCTAAGCTATCTGCAGCGGCTGCCGATCGACACGCTGAAGGTCGACCGCAGCTTCGTCTCCAGGATTCACGAAAAGCCCGACAGCAACCGCAACATCGTCGAGGCGATCATCTCGCTGGCCCACAAGCTCAACATGACGGTCGTTGCCGAAGGCATCGAAACACCGGAGCAGTATGCCATCCTGCTCGACATGAAATGTGAACTCGGACAGGGTTATTTGTTTTCACGGCCGGTCCCGAGTTCGGAAGTCGGCCGGCTGATCTCCCAAATAAAAGCCTTCTCCGACGAGCGCACGTCTCTCCCGTACCCCCTCACCAGCTGCCTTTCTAATTAGTATTGTAGCCCATCCATTTTTTTTAAAACAGTTCACGCCAGATTTCCGAAGTGGGTTATGCACTTAGAAATCCCAAGCACAAAATTCGAAACCCGAAACAAAGTGAAAATTTCAAAAAGTTAAATATGCTTCGAGGTTTTAACATTTAGTTATCTTGATTTATTTCAAATTTCAATATTAGAATTTCGGGTGTTGGTTGCCTGGATAGGTGCCGTTGAACTTGCCTGCCACGCCCCATGGTGATATTAAAAAAAAATGGATATCCATTCTTGGTCCGACAAAAAACTGGCCGGCCAGCGGCTCATGGCTGGATTCGACGGCATGCGATTGAACGAAGGTCTTCAACACCTGATCGCCGGTCTGAGGGTCGGCGGTCTGATTCTTTTCAAACGCAACGTGGAATCCCCTTCGCAGCTCACCGAACTGACGCAGTCCGTCCAGGCGTTCGCCCGGGACTGCGGCCAGCCGCCGCTTTTCATCGCCATCGACCAGGAAGGCGGGCGAGTGGCCCGGCTGGGGCCGCCTTTCACCCAGTTCCCGGGCACGCCTCCGGTCGCAAATGCGGCCGAGGCGGTGCGCTTCGCCGAAATCTCCTCCACTGAACTCGCTTCGGTGGGGATCAACATGAACCTGGCACCCGTGCTGGACGTGGCCCCGGAAGGTTTCAACAGCGTCATGGCCGAACGCGCCTTCGGGTCGGACCCCGAAAACGTCGCCCGGCTGGGTGTGATGGTCATCAACGGGCTGCAATCCCGGCGCATCATGGCGGTTGCGAAGCATTTTCCCGGAATCGGCCGGACCACGCTGGACTCCCACCTCGATCTGCCGGTGTTGGATGCCGACCTGCCTTCCTTCGAGCGCTTCGATTTTATCCCCTTCCGCGCCGCCATCGAACATCAGGTGGCCGGAGTCATGCTATCTCACATTTTCTACCGCCGGTTGGATCCCGAATGGCCGGCCAGCCTTTCGCCGCGCATCGCCCGGGGACTGCTCCGAAAGCGGCTCGGTTTCAACGGCATTGTCATGACCGACGATCTGGAGATGGGCGCCGTCACGCGTCACTGCGCCTTCAAAACCGCTGTCCGTCAGGCGCTCCGGGCGGACATCGACACGGTGCTGATCTGCCGCAGCGCAGAGAAACTGACCGAGGCGCACGCATTGATGACGAGAAAGATCGGCAAATCCGAAGACCTGAGGCGCAGGGGAGAGCAATCGGCGGGCCGGATCATGGCCCTGAAAGCCGCCTACCTTTCAGGGCCATAAACGTCAGCGATTGCGCGAGAACACGTCATCCTCCGGCGCGGAGCGCTGGCCGGATGCAAGCAGGTGGTAGCCGGCGGCCGCCACCATCGCGGCGTTGTCCCCGCACAGGTGAAGCGAAGGCAGGTACGCCTCCTGCCCGACCGCCGCGGCATCCTGCCGAACCCGCTCGCGCAGCCGGCTGTTGGCCGCCACCCCGCCCGCCAGCGCAATGCGGCCGCAGTCCTTTTCACGCGCCGCACGCATCAGCTTGAAGACCAGCACGTCCACCACCGCTTCCTGGAAGCCGGCGGCGATGTCCGCCAGGTTCTCGCGGTAATCCTCACGTTGTTGGGCGAGGAAGCGGCCGACGGCCGACTTGACCCCGCTGAAGCTGAAGTCGAAACCCAGCTTGTCGATGCAGGGCCGCGGGAAGCGGATGCGCCCAGGGTCCCCGTCGCGGGCGAGCCGGTCGATCACCGCGCCGCCGGGGTAGCCGAGGGACAGAATCTTGGCCACCTTGTCGAACGCCTCACCGGCGGCGTCATCGCGGGTCTGCCCAAGCAATTCCATGTTCCTGAACGAGGTGACGTGGTAAAGGCCTGTGTGGCCCCCGGAGACGAGCAGCGCGACGAAGGGGAACTCCGGCGGCCGGTCCTCCAAAAACAGCGCATGGATGTGCGCCTCGAGGTGGTTGACACCGACCCAGGGAACCCCAAGGGAATACGCCACGGCCTTGGCAAAGGAAAAGCCGATCAGAAGCGATCCGATCAGGCCCGGGCCGCGGGTCACGGCAATGCCGTCCACACCTGATAGCTTGAACCCGGCTTGGGACAGGGCCTCCCGCACCACCGGGGCGATGGCCTCCAAGTGCCTGCGGGATGCCAGCTCGGGGACCACGCCGCCGAAGCGGTGATGAACTTCCGTCTGGGAGGCGACCACGGAAGACAGCACTCGGCAGCCGTCGCGCACTAAAGCGGCCGCGGTTTCATCGCAGGAGGATTCGATACCCAGAACGTTCATGGCAGGCAGAAGGGAATGCGGTGTCATGCCCAGACGAGTCGCCCGGCAGGGTCCTTGCGCTCGATGATTTCGCCGATGAGCCAGGCCTGCTCGTTCATCGCCCCGAGCCGATCGAGGATTTCAGCCGCCGCCTGCTGGGGGACTACGGCGACCAGCCCGATCCCGTTGTTGAAGGTGCGCAGCATGTCCGCTTCCGGCACCTGGCCGGCGGCCTGCAGGAATGAGAACACCGGTGGCACCTTCCAACTGCCCTTGCGGATCAGAATGCTGAAGGCCTGGGGAATAATGCGCACGATGTTGTCGACGATGCCGCCGCCGGTGATGTGCGCGAGGCCGTGAATCGGCAACTCCTTCAGCAGGCCCTGCACGGTATCGGTGTAAATGCGCGTCGGCGTGATCAGCTCCTCGCCCAAAGGCTTTCCCAGCTCCGGGATGTAGGCATCCACCTTGAGCTTCAGGACGTCGAAGCAGATCTTGCGCACCAGGGAATAGCCGTTGCTGTGAAGCCCGCTCGAGGCAATCCCGATCAGCTGGTGGCCGACGCGGATCGCGGTGCCGTCGATGATGTTGCTGTTGTCGACGATGCCGACCACGAACCCGGCCAGGTCGTATTCGCCCGGAGCGTACATCCCCGGCATCTCGGCGGTTTCCCCGCCGATGAGTGCGCATTTGGCCTGCTTGCAGCCCTCGGCAATGCCCGTGATGACGGCCTCCACTTGCCCGCTGTCGATTTTGCCCGTGGCGATGTAGTCGAGCAGGAAAAGCGGCTTGGCGCCCTGCACGAGAATGTCGTTCACGCACATCGCCACCAGATCGATGCCGATGGTGTCGTGCTTGTCCAGCATGAAGGCGATCTTCAGTTTGGTGCCGACGCCGTCGGTGGAGCTGACCAGGATCGGATGCTTCATGTCCGCGATGACGCGCTCGATGGAAAAGAGCCCGGCAAAGCCGCCGATCTCGCTGATGACCCCGGGGCGGCTGGTCTGCTTGGTGATGCGCCCGATGGCGCTGACCAGTGTGTTGGCCTTGTCGATGTCGACACCGGCATCGGCATAGGTGATCGGCTCCGTCATGCCCGTCTCCTTTTTTATCTGCAAATATCACAAAACCCTTGAAAATTAGACGTATTCGACCTAAAAGTCAAAGTTATTTTGCCGGATAAGCAGAGGTGCGACCATGAGCAATCGCTTTGCCAGACTTGACCGCCTACCGCCTTATGTGTTTGCAACGGTGAACCAGATCAAGATGCAGGCCCGGCGCGAGGGCCAGGACATCATCGATCTCGGCATGGGCAACCCGGACCTTGGGACCCCGCCGCACATCGTCGAAAAGCTCGTCGAAGCCGCCCGGAAACCCCACAACCACCGCTACTCGGCCTCGATGGGGATCACCAAACTGCGCCTGGCCATTGCCAAGTGGTACAAACGCCGGTTCGACGTCGACATTGATCCGGATTCGGAGGCCATCGTCACCATCGGCGTCAAGGAGGGTTTGTCGCACCTTGTGCTGGTCACCACCCGGCCGGGCGATGTGGTCTTCACCCCCAACCCGACCTACCCGATCCACCCGTTTTCGGCGATCATCGCCGGCGGCGACGTGCGCGGGATACCGGTGGGGCCCGGTCAGGATTTTTTCGAAAACCTGATGGCCGCCACCAAGCAGACCTGGCCGCGGCCCAAAATGCTGATCATCAGCTACCCGCACAACCCGACCACCGAGGTCGTCAACTTGGACTTCTTCCAAAAAGTGGTGGACTATGCCAAGGAAAACGACATCCTGGTGATCCACGACTTTGCCTACGCCGATCTCGTATTCGACGGCTATCAGGCACCGAGTTTACTGCAGGCGAAGGGTGCCAAGGACGTGGGGGTCGAATTTTTCTCGCTCTCAAAGAGTTACAGCATGGCGGGCTGGCGCATGGGATTCTGCTGCGGCAACCCCGAGACGGTGGCGGCCCTGAAACGCATCAAAAGCTATCTCGACTACGGCGTGTTCCAGCCGATCCAGATCGCCTCGATCATCGCCCTGAACGGCCCAGACGATTGCGTTCAGGAGATGCGCACCACGTACAAGGAGCGCCGCGATGCCCTGGTGCGGGGGCTGAGCCGCGCGGGCTGGAAAATCCCGAAACCCAAGGGCACCATGTTCGTGTGGGGGCGGATCCCTGAAAAATACCGGAAGATGGGGTCGGTGGAGTTTTCGAAGTTCCTCATCCGCGAGGCCCAGGTGGCGGTTTCGCCCGGCCTCGGGTTCGGCGAGTATGGCGACGAGTTCGTGCGTTTTGCGCTGATCGAAAACCCCATGCGCATCAACCAGGCCGTTCGGGGAATCCGAAAAATCATGTAACCATGAATTCTGCCCATCGCTTTCGGCGGGCAGAATTCATAAGAGAAAAGGATCACAGAGAAGATGCGTCAAATTAACATCGGCCTGCTCGGCTGCGGCACGGTGGGCACCGGCGTTGCCAAACTGCTGCTCGAGCAGCGCGACCTGATCGCCTCCCGCCTGGGGGCGGTTCTGAATCTCAAACGGGTGGCGGATCTCGACCTCGCGCGCGACCGCGGCATCCGTTTCCCGGAGGGTGTCCTGGTCGCCGACGCCCGCCGGGTCGTGGAGGACCCGGGGATCGACGTCATCGTCGAGATGATCGGCGGCGAGGGCATTGCCAGGGAACTGATCGCAAAGGCCATCGCCGCCGGGCGGCATGTCGTGACGGCCAACAAGGCTCTTATCGCAAGCCGCGGCAACGAGCTCTTCCAGGCGGCCGCCGAAAAAAAGGTGGACCTCTACTTCGAAGCGAGCGTCGGCGGGTGTATGCCCATCATCAAGACCTTGCGTGAATCCATGGTGGGAAACCGCATCACTGCAATGACGGGAATT
>Ga0210069_1000024_pt1 | contig 27061 bp, 27 predicted proteins | sample RushSE_TuleB_D2_FD_185568 | JGI IMG/M metagenome (GOLD analysis project Ga0210069, IMG submission 185568) | Wetland microbial communities from San Francisco Bay, California, USA, that impact long-term carbon sequestration - RushSE_TuleB_D2... | ecosystem: Environmental > Aquatic > Marine >... | reverse complement strand
ACCAAAAGAACCGAATACCAAGACACCAAAAATACAAAATCCCCAAGCGCAACGATCACGCCTGGGGATTTGCCATCTCTCCCATCGCGAACCTGACGGCAGGTCTTCTGACTGCCGGATCGACCTACTCCCCGCGCCTTCCCGGCCCCGGAAGCGGTTCCATAACCCCGTCTGACGCCCAATGCCGGCGTTGCAGGCCTCTCGAAATGCTCACAGACTGACGTGGCTGCTGCGCTTTCGAATCGGCCTGCGCCTGGCCCTCGGGCGTGATCCGAGGTTCTGAAACCACTTCCAAGCAGGAGCCAGTGACATGATTGCGGGTTTCGTCCCCGGACACAGCGGCGGGTCCGTTCCGGATTCGCACCGGATTCCCTATTGAGCCCCTCCAGGGTGTTGGAAAACTGCGCATCAGGCCGTGGCTGACGGCCTGATGCTTGTTTTTCAACGCTCTGCTGACGGGCGCCATCAAGCTTGCTGGATAAATTATGGTGCAGCATTTAGAAGATCCGATTATGTTTGTCAAGCGCCATGAACCGGATGCCGTATCTTCGGCAAGGTGCCTCTGCCGCTTATTTATTGACATCGTTCAGTCCGTCACGTATGAATGCATCCATTATTCGGCGAGGTGCAAGCGCTTAATAGGGAATCCCGTGCGAAACGGGAGCGGTCCCGCCGCTGTAACCCCGCCCCGGCGCAAACCGCCGGGGAACCCTTTTGGCCCCGAATGACCACTGTTTCGTTTTAGCGGGATGGGAAGGTCGCCAAGAGGGCGGGGAAGCCAGAAGACCTGCCTTGCCGGCAAAGATCGTGCCGCCTGCGGACACAGGCGGAGCGTTCGAAGGACAAAGGGCCAAGCAAGCTGGGTGCAACCCTTCAGATGATTGCCATCTGAAGGGTTTTTGTTTTCATGACCGGGACGCCCCCCTCTGACATTGCCGGACGTTTCAGCCGACGCCTGAGAGAAGCCGCCGCCATCCAGCTGTTCGTGCTGGCAGCGCTTCTGCTGGTGCTCCTGGTGGTTTCCACCGGCATGGGGTTTATTCAGATCCCGGCGGCCGCCGTGGTGAAAATAATCCTGAACCGGATCACCGGCGACCCGCAGCTGCTGTCGGGGATGAACGAGATCTTCCCGGTGGTGGTCACGGACGTGCGCCTGCCGCGCATCCTGACGGCGGCGCTGGTAGGCGGCGGGCTTGCCATGTGCGGAGTGACATTCCAGGGCATCCTCCTCAACCCGCTAGCGGACCCTTATACACTTGGGGTTTCAGCCGGAGCCGCCTTCGGAGCCGCCCTCGCCATCCTGATGAACATGGGCGCCCTCAGCGCGCACTCGGTCCCACTGTTTGCGTTCATCGGCGCCCTCGCCACCCTCGCCGCGGTGGTCTACCTGTCTTCGGCCGGCGGGGGGCCTTCGTCCAGCAACCTGATCCTCTCCGGCATCATCGTGGCAGCCATCCTGTCGGCGGGCATCAGTTTTCTAAAATACGTCGCGGACGAACAGGTGGCGGTCATCATCTTCTGGCTCATGGGAAGCTTCGCCTCGAAAACCTGGGGCGACGTGGCCCTGATTCTCGCTGCCGTCACCGGGGGACTGGCGGTGTTTCTGTATTTTGCCAGGGAGTTGAACCTGATGGCCCTGGGGAGCCAGATGGCGTCCTCGCTGGGCGTCGACACCCGCCGGGTCACCCTGCTCCTGCTTGCGACGGCTTCCCTGGTGGCCGCCGTGTGCGTGTCGGTGTCGGGGATCATCGGGTTTGTGGGGCTGCTCGTCCCTCACATCATGCGCCTGGCAACCGGTCCCGACAACCGGCGGCTGATACCGGCAAGCCTGCTCGCCGGGGCGCTGCTGCTGCTGTGCGCGGACACCCTGACGCGCGCCGTGCTGCCGACGGAGATCCCCATCGGGGTCCTCACGGCCCTGATCGGCGGGCCCTTCTTCTGCTGGGTGTTCCGCCGGCAGTCGGCCGGGAGAGCCTGGTGACCATGATCTTCGAACTGCAAGGCGTGGGGTTCTCCTTCGACGGCAAAAAGATCATCGACGGTGTGTCGCTCACCCTCGCACCCGGCAGATTCTACGGCGTCGTCGGGCCCAACGGCTGCGGCAAGACCACGATGGTCGACCTGCTCTGCCGCTTTCGCGCGCCGCAGCAAGGGCGGATCGACTACAACGGAAAGAGCCTCTCCTCCTTCTCCAAACGGCAGCTCGCAAGGGAGATTTCCCTGGTGCCGCAGAACTTTTACATCAACTTCCCGTTCCGGGTGCGGGACGTGGTGATGATGGGCCGCTACCCCTATATCCCGCGGTTCGGCCGGCCGTCGGGCCGGGACGCGGGCATCGTCGCGGACGTCATGGAGGCGGCCGATGTCGCCGGCATGGCGGAGCGCCTCGTCACCGAATTGAGCGGCGGGGAGCGGCAGCGGGTGGTGTTCGCGCGCGCGCTGGCCCAGGACACGCCGGTGCTGATCCTGGATGAGGCCACTTCGAACCTGGATGTCGGCCACGCGATCCGGCTGCTCGGAATAGCCGCCCGCAGGGTTCGGCGGGAATCAAAAACCGTTCTGGCCGTGTTTCAGGACATCAACCAGGCCGCCGCCTACTGCGACCACCTGCTCTTCATGTCCCAGGGGAAAATAGCCGCCCACGGCGTCACCCGGGATGTGCTGAACCCGGGCACCGTCCGGGCCGTGTTCGGCGTGGACGCCCGCGTGTACCACGACGATTATTCCAACGCCCTGCACGTGGTGTACAAGAGATGACGGCTCCCAAGAAAGCTGCTTGTAAAATCCCCCAACCGCCTTTGGCAAAAGGCGCGAAGGGAGATCTGAATATGGGCGTCAAATTAATGCTGGGCCTCGTACTGATCCTGGTGCCATCTTTTTCCATGTTATCCGCGGCGGCAGCCGCGGATATCCGGATCGAGGGCGGGCAGACCATCGTCGATCAGTCCGGCCGCCGGGTTGCGGTCGGCAAGCCCTTCGAGCGGATCATATCCCTCTACGGCGCACACACCGAAAACCTGTTCGCGCTCGGCTGCCGCGATCAGATCATCGGGGTTTCGCCGCATGAAGACCATCCGCCGGGGGTCTCGCAAAAGCCGGTTTTCTCGTATCACGACGATCCGGAAAAATTCCTGGCCGCCCGGCCGGACCTGGTCCTTGTCCGGCCCATGATCGACCGCGGCTACCCGCAGTTCGTCCAGCGCCTGGCCAAGAGCGGCATCACCGTGGTCTCGCTGCAGCCCGGCACCGTGGAGGAGATGCTGGTCTACTGGGAGATCCTGGGCCTGCTGGCCGGGCGGGACGCGCAGGCGGCGGCGATGGCGGAGCGCTTCGCGCGCGCGGCGTCGGACCTCAGGTCCCTCACGGCCGGGATCCAACCGAAAAAGCGGGTCTACTTCGAGGCCATTCACGGCAAGATGAAAACGTTTTCACCGGATTCGATGGCCGTCTTCGCCCTGGAAACCGCCGGCGGGGTCAATGTCGCCGGGGACGCGCAGCCGGTGCGGGAGACCAACATCGCCGCCTACGGCAAGGAGCGCATCCTGGCGCGGGCCGCCGAGATCGACGTGTTTCTGGCCCAGTCCGGCACCATGAACCAGCCGACCATCGAGCTCATCACGGCCGAGAGCGGGTTCAAGGCCATTAAGGCGGTGAAGACCGGGCAGGTCTACATCATCGACGAGCGCCTCGTCTCGCGGCCGACCCTGCGGCTGCTGGACGGTATTTTTGAAATCGGGAAGATTCTCTACCCGGATGATTTCACGGATAGGGCCCGTGAAATCATAACGAGAGCCAGGCAGTGAAAGGCATCGTCATAGCGGGCACCCACAGCGGGTGCGGCAAGACGACGATCAGTCTGGGACTGATGGCGGCCCTGGCGCGGCGCGGGCTGCGGGTGGCCCCGTTCAAGGTGGGCCCGGACTTCATCGACCCCGGTCACCATGCGCGGGTGGCGGGGAGGCCCGGCCGCAACCTGGACGGCTGGATGCTCTCGCGGAAGTACAATCGCAACACGTTTCTCACGGCGGCCGCAAACGCGGATGCCGCCGTCGTCGAAGGCGTGATGGGGCTGTTTGACGGCTACGACGGCAGGACCGAGGCCGGCTCCACCGCTCAAATGGCCAAGTGGCTGGGGCTTCCGGTGCTCCTGGTGGTGGATGCCCGCAGCATGGCCCGCAGCGCGGCCGCCCTCGTTCAGGGCTTTGAGAATTTCGACCCGGCCCTGCGCTTCGCCGGCGTGGTGTTCAACCACCTGGGCAGCCCCCGCCACCTGGACTTCCTGCGGGAGGCCCTGGAAGGCGCGGTGCGGATGCCCTGCCTGGGGGGCATGCTGCGCGAGGAGGCCATCACCATCCCGGAACGGCACCTGGGGTTGGTCACCCGTGAGGACCATCCGCTGGACGATGCCGGCATCGGCCGGCTGGCCGACCGGGTTGAGGAGCGGTTGGGTCTGGAAAAACTGCTGGCGGGAATGCCCGACATCGCCGGGCCGGCGACTCCGAATACCAACGCCTTCAAACGGCCGGCAAGCCAGGTTCGCATCGGTGTCGCCCGGGACAACGCCTTCTGTTTTTATTACCCCGACAACCTCGAAATCCTCGAGGGCTGCGGCGCGCAGTTGCTGTTTTTTTCGCCGACGCAGGATGCATCTGCGCCGCCGGATATAGACGGGATCTATCTCGGCGGGGGGTACCCGGAGCTGTTCGCCGGCCGACTGGCCGCCAACGCGTCCATGCGCCGGCAGATCCGGGAGCACAGTGCGGCGGGCATGCCGATCTATGCGGAGTGCGGGGGGTTCATGTACCTCTGCAGCGAGTTGCAGGACCACCAGGGCCGGATGTTTCCGATGAGCGGCTGCTTTCCGTTCAAAACCCGCATGCTGCCGCGGCTCAAGGCGCTGGGCTACCGCGAGGTGCACCTCGCCCGCAGGACCCTCATCGGCGAGGGCGGGGACGTCATCCGCGGGCACGAGTTTCATTATTCGGAAATGCCGGCGGCCCCGTCGGAGGGGGAAACCGTGTACCGGGTCGCCGGCCGCGATGGAATGGGAAAAACGATGGAGGGTTATCTGGCGCGCAGGACCCTCGGGAGCTACATTCACCTGCATTTCGGAAGTGCGCCGCAGGCGGCAGCGGCCTTTGTCGAAACCTGCCGCGCCTACCGCGGCGAAAGGAGCCGGAGCGCATGAGACCCCAGGAGATAGAAACCGAGAGCTTTCGGATCATCGACCGTGAAGCCGGCCCGCACGCCTTTTCGCCGGCGCAGTGGCAGATCGTCCGGCGCATGATCCACACCTCGGCCGATTTCGACTATCTGCGGACCGTCCGCTTTCACCCGCAGGCCGTTCCGGCGGGGATTGCGGCCATCCGCGCGGGCAAGCCCATCATCACCGACACCAACATGGCGCGCACCGGCATCCGCAAGAAAGACGCGCAGCGCTTCGGTGTTGCCGTGGTCTGCCACATGGACGCCCCCGCCATTCATGCCGCGGCCGGCCGCTCCGGCTCCACCCGGGCCGAAGCCGCGGTGGATACGGCGGCTGAGGAAATGTCCGACGGCATTTATGTCGTCGGCAATGCACCCACGGCGCTGCTGCGCCTGATCGAGCTGCTGCGTTCGGGCCGAGCCCGGCCGGCCCTCATCGTCGGGTTGCCGGTCGGATTCGTGAACGCCGCCGAGTCCAAGGCCGCTCTGGCAAAGCTGGACCACCCGTTCATCACCAACGAGGGCCGCAAAGGCGGGTCCAACGTGGCGGCGGCCGTGGTGAACGCGCTGCTGCTGCTTTCGCAGGAAAAAAAATAGGTCCTATAGGACCCATGGGACCTATAACCCCAAACGGTAACTTTAGGATTGTATTATGGTACCAAAAATCGGAACGCTGTACGGCATCGGCATCGGCCCCGGGGACCCGGACCTGGTCACCCTGAAAGCCGTCAAGGTGCTGGGGCAGGTCGACCGGGTGTTTGCGGCGGCCTCCACCAAGAACCACCACAGCCTCGCCATGAGCATCGCCCGGCCGCACATCCCGGACACCACGCCGGTGGAGTTGCTGCACTTTCCCATGACGCGTGATCGGTCCGAAACCCGCCGGGCGTGGGAGGCCAACGCGCGGCGCATCGTCGCCGAGCTGGAGGCCGGTCGGGACGCGGCCTTCTTGACGCTGGGCGACTCCCTGACCTACTCCACCTTCGGCTATCTGATGGCCCACGTGAAGGCCGCCGCCCCCCACGTGCAGGTCCTCACGGTGCCCGGCATCACTTCCTACCAGGCGGCGGCCTCCCGGCTGAACACGACGCTGGTCGAAGGCGAGGGTTCGCTGATGGTCCTTTCGGGGGCCATGGGCGGCGACCGCCTGCGGGCCTTGGCGGACAAACCGGAAACCGTGGTGTTCCTCAAGGCCTACCGCAACATGGAGGACATCTGCGCGGCCCTCGAGGAAAGCGGCGAGTACCCCTATTGCGTGGCCGTGAAGAACTGCGGGCACCCGAGCGAGGAAATCGTGGTGGACCTGGAGGAACTTTGCCGGCAGACGCCGGATTACTGGACGCTGGTCATCGCCAAGAAGAACGGCCCCCATGAGCCGACATCGCAATAAGCGCGGCAGCGGCCGCCTCCTGGTGTCGCTGGGGATTTCAGCGGCCATCCTGCTGGCCGGCATGCATCTCGGCGCTCCGCTGAGCGGCCGCCAGGCCCTTTCCGGGCTGGCCTGGCCGCTCGTGCAGCTGATGCTCACCATCGCTGCCGGCCTGGTGGTCGGCCAGGCGATCGAGGCGGCCGGGTGGACGCGCGGGCTCTCCTTTCTGGCCCGGCCGCTTTTCCGGTTCGGCCGCCTGGGGGACCGCTGCGGCGCCGCGTTCCTGACCGCTTTCGTCTCCGGGGTCGCGGCAAACGCCATGCTGCAGGATTTCTACAGGGAGCACAAAATCACGCGCGAGCAGCTCTATTTGACGAATTTTGTAAACCAGCTCCCGGCGTTTTTCCTGCACCTGCCGACCACCTTTTTCACGGTCATCTCCATGACGCGGACCGCGGGCGTTCTCTATTTTGCGTTGACGTTTCTGGCGGCTCTGCTGCGGACCCTCGCCTTCCTCGCATATGGCCGCTGGCGGCTGCCGGTGGAGCCTCCCGAGACGGGCAACGCACCGGCAGCCGCTGCTCAACGGCAGGCCTCAAAGCGCGCGGATGTGTGGAAGTCGCTTCGCGAGAGAATCCCGGCCAGCCTCATGCGGATCGGCATTTTCGTGGTGCCCATCTACACGGCGGTGTTCGTTCTCAACCGCATGGGCCTTTTCATTATGGCCCGGGACTGGCTGGCGGATGTGGTGGTGACCACCTTCGTGCCGATGGAGTCGCTTTCGGTGGTGGTGATGAGCTTCGTGGCCGAGTTCACTTCCGGTTTCGCGGCGGCCGGGGCCCTGATGGCCGCAGGGATGCTCACCACGAAGCAGACGGTGATGGCGCTTCTGACCGGCAACGTCCTGGCCTTCCCCATCCGCGCCCTGCGCCACCAGCTGCCGCACTACATGGGGATCTATTCACCGCGGATGGGGGCGGAGCTGCTGGTATTGGGGCAGGTGTTCCGGGTTGTCAGCCTTGTTTTGGTGGGTTTCATATTCTATTTTGGATTCTGATGCCGAAAAAATTACGCCAGGGCTTCACCACCGGGACCGCCGCGGCCGCCGCCGCCAAGGGGGCGGTGCTGCTCCTGCTGGAGGGCCGACCGCCGGCCGAGGTGTCCGTCGCGCTGCTGACCGGCGACCGCATGGCCATCCCGCTCCATAGCTGCCGCCGGACCGACGACGGCGACGGCGCCGCCTGCAGCGTCATCAAGGACGCCGGCGACGACCCGGACGTCACCCACGGCGCCGAGATCGGCGCCACGGCCAGGCTGCTCACCACGCCCGGGGCCGGCCTGACGAGGGTTGTGATCTCCGGCGGCGACGGGGTGGGCCGGATCACCAAACCCGGGCTAGAGCTGCCGCCGGGCGAAGCCGCCATCAACCCGGGCCCGCGCCGCATGATCACCCGGGCGGTGGGGGAGGCGCTGGCGGCCCATGGGCGGACAGGGACGGTGGCGGTGGAGATCTTCGTCCCACGGGGTCAGGAGATCGCCCGGAAAACGCTGAACGCACGGCTCGGCATCATCGGAGGCATCTCCATCCTGGGCACCACCGGCATCGTGCGGCCGATGTCGCACGATGCCTTCACGGCCACCATCGAAGCCGGGTTGTCCGTGGCGCGGGCCTGCGGCCTTGAACACGTGGTGTTGAGCACCGGCCGACGCAGCGAGCGCTTCGCGCAGCGGCTGTGGCCGCAATGGCCGGAGGAAGGCTTTGTGCAAATCGGAGATTTTTTCGAAAAAAGCCTTCTCTTCGCCGCCGAAAAAAAGTTCGTCCGGGTGGTTCTGGCCGTCTTCTTCGGCAAAGCCCTTAAAATGGCCCAGGGTACGCCGCATACGCACGCGGCGCGATCACAGTTGACCCTGAACGCACTTGCGGACTGGGCTCTGACTCAAACGGATGATCAGCGGCTCGCGGAAAACATCCGCGGGTGCAACACGGCAAGGGAGGCGTTCGGGCTCATTTACCCGGGCTACCCGGTCCTGCTGGCCGAAACGGGCAAGCGGATTCTGTCGGCGGCCGGCAAATTCGCCGGCCGCGGGGTCAAGATTCAAAGCGTCATTTTCGACTACGAGGGGCAGGTGGCGTTTGACTCAGAAAAATAGCGCGCACGAGCGTCATATCGATGTCGTCGGCATGGGGTTAAGTCCCGACGATCTGACCGCAAGCCATCGCCGCATCATCGAACGCGCCGATATCTTGATCGGCGGCAGACGCCTGCTCGGTTTTTTACCGGAATCCCCGGCCGAAAAGAAAGTCATCGGCAAGGATATCGAGGCCGTGCTCGCCTTCATCCGGCGCAGGCTCGGCCGCAAGACCATGGCGGTTCTGGCCTCCGGGGACCCTCTGTTCTTCGGAATCGGCGCGAAGCTGATCGAAGCCTTCGGCCCGGACCGGGTGGCGATCCACCCGAACGTCTCCTCGGTAGCCGCCGCCTTTGCCCGCATCAAGGAGCCCTGGGACGGGGTCCGCGTGCTGAGCCTCCATGGCCGCAAAAACGAGAGCGAGCTGTTCAGGGCCCTGGCAGAGGAAGACCGCGTGGCCGTCCTGACCGACCCCGAACGCAACCCGGCCTGGCTGGCGCGGCGGGTCATGGAGGAACTCGGCGGCGGGTTCCGCCTGGCCGTCATGGAGTCACTCGGAACCGCATCCGAACGCCACGGCTGGTATGCCCTGGCGGCAGCGGCGGCGAAGGAATTTCGCGAGCCCAACATCGCACTGCTGAAGCGCGAGGTCGGGGTTCGGTCCGGCCGAAGGCCGTTGTCCCTGGGCACGCCCGATGACGAGTTTGATCACCATGGCGGTTTGATCACCAAATCCGAGGTGCGGGCCGTGGCCCTGTCGAAGCTGCGGCTCTCGCCGGGGCAGATTCTCTGGGACCTCGGCGCCGGAAGCGGGTCGGTGGCGATTGAAGCCTCGCTGCTCATTGGGAAAGGCAAGATCGTGGCGTTTGAAAAAGACCCCCAGAGAGTCGCACAGATCAAGGCCAACATCAGTCGTTTCAACGTCCGCAACCTGCGCGTTGTGCAAGCCGAGCTCCCGGCAGGGCTCGCGCGGCTTCCGAAACCGGACCGCATCTTCATCGGCGGAGGCGGCAAACACCTGCCGGCCATCATTTCCGAAGCGGCACGGCGCCTGCAGCCCGATGGGGTCGTGGTGATCAACGCCGTGCTGCTGCAGAACGTTCATGACGCGCAGGCCGCGCTGCGGCGGCTCGGTTTCGCGACGGAGATCGTGCAGGTTCAAATCCACCGCAGCCGGCCGATGCCCTGGAGTGAGAGGCTGGAGGCCTTGAATCCGGTTTGGCTGATTACGGGAGTTCGGAAGGAGGACAGGAGGACAGGAAGATGACCTCCAACAATCAAAGCACACCTTCCGATCTCCGAGTTCCGGGTTCCGACTTCAGGCATCCCGTGCTCTTCGTCGGCGCCGGGCCGGGGGACCCCGAGCTCATCACCGTGAAAGGCCGCGCTGCCCTGGAACGTGCGGACCTGGTGGTTTACGCCGGCTCTCTAGTGCCGGAGGATCTGCTGTCTTGGACGCGCCCCGGGACACCGGCCGTCAACAGCGCCTCTTTGCCGCTCGAGGACATCGTCTTCGCCATGGCGCAGGCCCACCGCAGCGGCAAGCGGGTCGTGCGGCTGCACACCGGGGACCCTAGCCTTTACGGGGCGGTCTTCGAGCAGATCGCCGAGCTTGACAAACTGGGGATTCCCTCCAGGATCATCCCCGGGGTTACCGCCGCCTTTGCCGCGGCGGCCGCCCTGGGAATCGAGTACACCCTGCCGGAAATCTCCCAGACCCTGATCCTGACGCGCGTGGCGGGCCGGACGCCGGTCCCTGCGAGCGAAAACCTGGCAAGCCTCGCCGCCCACCAGGCCTCGATGGCGATTTACCTCAGCATGGGCCGTATCGAAGAGGTGGCGGCCACTCTGGCCGAGGCATATGGCGCGCATGCCGCCTGCGCCGTGGTCTACCAGGCGAGCCAGCCCGGCGAAAAAGTGATCCGCACCCGCCTGAGCGATTTGGTCGAGAAGGTGCGCGCCGAGGGCATCACGCGGCAGGCGCTGGTCATCGTCGGCCGGGTGCTGGAGCTCGGCCCGCAAGACGTGAAGGTAAAATCCAAACTGTATGACAAAGACTTTGAGCACGGTTTCCGAAAATAGGATCGCCGTCTGGGCCATCACCCCCAACGGGGCCGCCCTGGCGGTTCGGATGGCGGCGGTCCTGCCCGGGGCGGATGTGTTTGCGACGGAGAAGCTCGAGGGCCTGCCGGAATCCGCCGTTCGCTTTGGATCCCTGGCGGAGGCGGTGGCCGCGCACTTTCCCCGCTACGGCGGCCACGTGTTCATCATGGCGACCGGAATCGTGGTGCGGTCGGTGGCCGGGCTCCTCGTTCACAAAACCGCAGACCCCGCGGTGGTGGTGGTCGACGACCGGGGCACGTTTGCGATCAGCCTGCTCTCCGGGCACCTGGGCGGCGCGAACCGGCTGGCCGGGCAGGTGGCCGCCGCGATCGGCGCCCGGCCCGTCATCACCACCGCCACCGATGCAAACGCGGTCCCGGCCATCGATGTCCTGGCCGCCGAACTGGGGCTGAAAATCGAAACCCCGCAGGCCATCAAGACCGTGAACATGGCCCTGCTCACCGGGGCGCCGGTTGCCGTGCACGACCCCTTGGGCATTCTGGCCGGCCGGATCCCGCAGGCCGCCGCCTTCAACGGCAGCGGAGGCACCATCCCCGCCCGGGTCTACGCGGACGACCGCCTCACGGCTGCTCCGGCCGGCGCCCTGGTCCTGAGGCCGCTCTCGCTGGTGGCGGGGATCGGCTGCAACCGCAACACACTGCCGGAGGAAATGAAAGCGCTGTTGTTCGACACGCTGCATGCATCCGGCCTGGCGCGGGCAAGCCTGATGAAACTCGCTTCAGTCGATTTGAAGGCGGATGAGCCCGGACTGGCCGCCCTGGCGAAGGAGCTCGATCTTCCTCTTGAATTCTTCGATCGCGAGCAGATCGGCGAGATGGAGGGTACAGTGCCGACCCCTTCGGCCGTCGTCGCGAAACACATAGGAGTGAAAAGCGTATGCGAAGCCGCAGCCATACTGGCGTCGCGGGGCGGGACACTGATCGTTCCCAAGCGGTCCTCCCGCAACGCGACCGTCGCCATCGCCCGCATCAGCTTTACGTCGTAGGCATCGGGCCGGGCCGCCTCGAGCACCTCACGCTGCGGGCGACCGAGGTGCTCAAGTCCGTCGACTGCGTGGCCGGCTACGGCCTTTACATCGATCTCATCCAAGCGCTGATCGACGGCAAGGAAACGCTGCGGTCGGGCATGATGAAGGAGGTGCCGCGGGTGGAGGCGGCCATCGCGGCCGCCATGAGCGGAAAGTGCTGCGCGCTGGTCTCAAGCGGCGATCCCGGCATCTACGCCATGGCGGGCCTGGTCTTCGAAACCTGCAAGACCCAAAACATCCCCCTGCGGCCGCCCGGGCTGCCTGCGGCGGGCCAGGCGGATGCGACGGCGCTCATGGTGGAGGTCGTCCCCGGGATCCCCGCCCTGTGCGCGGGCGCGGCGCTGCTGGGGGCGCCCCTCACCCACGATTTTGCCGTGGTGAGCCTGAGCGACCTGCTCACCCCCTGGGAGGTGATCGCCGAACGCCTGGAGGCCGCCGCCCGGGCGGATTTCGTGATGGTGATCTACAACCCGAAGAGCAAGAAGCGCGACTGGCAGCTGGACGCCGCCTGCAAGATCATCCTGGCCCACCGGGACCCGGCCACGCCGGTCGGCATCGTGACCGGGGCCATGCGGCCGAACCAGGAGGTGCGAATCGTCCCCCTGGGGGAGCTGAACGCGGAGCAAGTGGGGATGCAGACCACGCTGTTCCTAGGCAGCCGCTCTTCGAGCCGCTATCTGGATTTCATGTTCACGCCGCGCGGGTACGCGGGGAAATACGATCTGGGGCAGGTGACATGAAGGGATACGTCCACATCTACACCGGCGACGGCAAGGGCAAGACCACGGCAGCCCTGGGGTTGGCCCTGCGGGCGGCCGGGGCCGGGTTGAAGGTTTTCATCGCCCAGTTCATGAAGCTCGGCGATTACAGCGAGATCAAGGCCCTGGAGCGCTTTGGCGATTGTGTCACCGTCGAACAGTACGGGCTCGGACGCTTCATCCGCGGCAACCCTGATCCCGCGGATATCGACGCCGCCCGCAAGGGGCTTGAGCGCGTGAGACAGATCTTCGCCGCAGAACGCCACACGCTCGTGATTCTGGATGAAGCCAACGTGGCCGCCGCCTGCGGGCTTTTCGCGCCCGCGGACCTTCTGGACCTCGTCAACGCAAAACCCGAGGGGGTGGAGGTGGTTCTGACCGGCCGCAATGCCGCGCCGGAGGTGCTGGCGCGGGCGGACCTCGTCACGGAAATGAAAATGGTAAAGCATTATTACCAGCAGGGAGTTGCGGCCAGGACCGGTATCGAAAAATGACGAGACCTCCGGTCACAGACACCGGCTGTCTCGGACGGACCGATCCGCGTGCTGGCCTGATCCGAAAAACTCAATGAACTCGACAAACACCATAAGCGCGGCCCGCGCCCCCTGCATCGCCGTCCTCGGAACGGGTTCCGATGTCGGCAAAAGCATTGTCACCACGGCGCTGTGCCGCATCTTCAGTCGACGCGGGGTGCGGGTGGCCCCGTTCAAGGCCCAGAACATGTCCAACAACTCCGGGGTGACGCCCGAAGGGCTCGAGATGGGCCGCGCCCAGATCGTGCAAGCCGAGGCGGCGCGGATTCCGCCCCACGTGGACATGAATCCCATCCTGCTCAAGCCGACAAGCGAGGTCGGGGCGCAGGTGGTCCTGCTGGGAAAAGCCCAAGGCAACAGCACCGCACGCGACTACCACGCGCGCAAGGAGCACTTGTTCCATGCGGCCGCGGGCGCGCTGGAGCGTTTGCGGCGCGGGTTCGAGCTGGTCGTCATGGAAGGCGCGGGTTCCTGCGCCGAAGTCAACCTCATGGCCAACGACATCACCAACCTGCGGATGGCCGAGCAAGCGGCCGCACCGGTGATCCTGGTGGCCGACATCCACCGCGGCGGCGTCTTCGGCCAGATCGTGGGGACCCTCGCCTGCCTTGAGCCCCAGCAGCAGGAACGGGTCAAAGGCTTCATCGTGAACCGTTTCCGCGGCGACATCGCGCTCTTCGCGGACGGGGTCGGCTGGATCGAACGGCGCACCGGGAAACCCGTGTTCGGGGTCCTTCCGTGGTTCGATCACATCCGCATCGAATCCGAGGACTCGGTGGTGATCGAATCCCCGCGGAGAGTCACCCCTCCCGCAGCCGGCGACCGGGCCGCCGTTGCCGTGATCCGGTTTCCGCACATTTCCAATTTCACAGATTTCGAGCCGCTGTCCGGCATACCGGATGTCCAGGTCCATTTCCTGGAGCAACCCCAGAACCTGGCCGGTTTCCGGGCGGTTGTTTTGCCGGGCTCCAAGAACACCCGGCAGGATCTCGAATGGCTCAAAACCTCCGGCTGGGCGGAAATCATCAGAACCTATATCGCCGGGAGGGGTCACGTGCTGGGCATCTGCGGCGGCTACCAGATGCTGGGCCGCCATGTGCATGATCCCGAAGGCCTTGAGGGCCGCGCCGGGTCAACCGAGGGCTTGAATTTTCTGCCGGTTGAGACCGTCCTACGGGCGCCCAAAACCACCACGCTCACTCGTTTCAGCTGGGCACAGTCGCAGGGTGCCGGATACGAGATTCACATGGGGCAGACGCTACGGCACGGCGGGGAACCCTTTTTCAGGGTGCTGGAACGCAACGGCCTCGCCACATCGAACGAGGAGGGGTGTGTCGAAGCCGGCGGACGCGTCATGGGGACTTACATGCACGGCATGTTCGACACCCCCTCGATCACGGCCCGCTGGCTGCGTGCCATCGGTGTCGAAATCGCCCATGCGCCGGCCCTCGGCGGTTTGGCCGCCCGCGATCGCGAATACGAAGCTCTTGCCGACCATTTTGAAAGACACGTGGATGTGCAGGCCATTTTAGGGTTGGCGACCGGCAGTGGGCAGTCGTCCGAACTTTTTTAAATCTCTCAACCTCGAGGTTATCTTAGTGGCACATGTGACCTTCATCCTGGGCGGATGCCGCAGCGGGAAAAGCGGGCTCGCGCTGAAAACAGCGCGTGAGACAACGGCGGCCGAGCGCGTCTTCATCGCCACATCGATCCCCTTCGACGAAGAGATGCAGGACCGCGTGAAGCGGCACCGCGCCGAACGCGGGGCGGGGTGGACGACGGTCGAGGCGCCGCTGACCCTGCCCGCGGCGATTGCCGAGCACGCCCGGGAGGACCGGGTCCTCCTGGCGGACTGCCTCACGCTTTGGGTCTCCAACCTCCTGCTGGACCTGCAGGACCCCGCAAAAGTCGAAGACCGCATCCCGCACCTGGTGCGGGCTGTCGGGTCCGCACCCGGTGCGATCATACTGGTCTCAAACGAGGTCGGGTGCGGGGTGGTCCCCGACAACCGGCTGGCGCGCCAGTTTCGCGATCTGGCCGGCGCCGCCAACCAGGCCATCGCCGCCGCCGCCGAGCGGGTGGTGTGGGTGGTCGCCGGAATTCCGGTTCATGTTAAATAGCAGCTGGATGCCATGAAAAACCTCTTAGCCGCAATCCGATTCATCACGGTTCTGCCGACGGGCCGATCGGAGCATTTCGACGCCGTGGGCATGGTGCCGTGGTTTCCGGCCGTGGGGTTGCTGATAGGGGTCGGCCTGGCCGCCTTCGATCACGCCGCCGCCCGATTTTGGAGCCCTCAGGCCGCGGCCGTCCTGGACGTGGTCTTTCTGGCGGTCATGACCGGCGCCTTTCACATCGACGGCCTGGCGGACACCGCCGACGGGATCTTCAGCCACCGGCCGAAAGAGCGGACCCTCGAAATTATGAAGGACAGCCGGATCGGCGCCATGGGGGTGGTGGCCGTGGTGTCTGTGCTGGCGGTCAAATGGGCGGGGATCAGCAGCATCTCTGAAAACCGTACTGCTCTGCTCATCCTGGTGCCGGCATACGCCCGGGGCGCCATGCTTTTCGGGATGCGCGCGCTGGAATACGGGCGGCCCCAGGGCGGCACGGGCCTTGCCTTTTTCAGCCGCAAACTCAGACCGGTTGATCTCTGGGGGGTCCTCGTGACCGTGGTGCTCTCGCTGGCCCTGGGACGCGGCCTGCTGGCGGTCAATGTCGGGTTTTTCCTGATCACGGCGGCGCTCATCGCTTATTACCGCAAACGTCTCGGGTGCATCACCGGGGACATGCTGGGCGCCATGGCGGAGGTGGCGGAGGCCGGGCTCTTTTTGATCGCAGCGATGGGAGGCGGCCGATGATCGCCGGTCATGGCGGCAACATCTATGAGCTCGCCCGCAGGCTCGGCTGCTCGCCCTTCGAGATCGAGGACGTGAGCAGCAACGTCAACCCGCTGGGGCCGCCGCCCGGGCTGAGTGAATTCCTGGCCGGCTGCATGCCGGCGATTACGGTGCTGCCCGAGGTCGACAACCAGGAGCTGATCCGGCGCTTCGCCGGGTACGCCGGTCTGCCGGCCGAACACGTGCTGGCCGGCGGCGGAACGACGCAGTTCATCTATTCCCTGGCGCGCGTGCTGCCGGAGAAACGGGCGCTGATCCTCGGGCCGAGCTACTCGGACTATGCCGACGGCTGCCGGGTGAACGGCCTGCGGCCGGAATTCGTTCTGGCGGAGGAAAAGGACCGGTTCGAACCGCCGCTCGCGCGGCTGGAGGCTGCCCTGAGAGGCCAGGAGCTCGTTTTCATCTGCAACCCGAACAACCCCACCGGCCGGTTGATCCCGGGCCGGGATCTCAGCGGCCTTTGCCGGCGGCACCCCCGGACGCGCTTCGTCGTCGACGAGTCCTACCTCCCGTTTGTGAGAGACGCTGAAAGGGAGAGCATCGCCCGGCAAGGACTCGCCAACGTGATCGTCCTGCTCTCCATTTCGAAAATCTTCCGCATCCCCGGCCTGAGAATCGGGTTCCTCGTGGCCGCGCCGGAGACCGTGGCCGCCTGTTCGCAGTCGGTCTGGCCATGGAGCGTGAACAGCCTGGCGCACAGTGCCGTCCAATACATTGCGGAGCACCCTGAACCGGTGCGGGAGTTTGTCCTGGCGACCCGGGGACGCCTCGAAAACGAGCGGGAGATATTCCGCGGGTTGCTGGAAAGGCACCCCGGATTCACGGTGTTCCCGGCCTGCGCATCTTTCATGCTGGTGCGGCTGCCGGAGGTGATTTCGTCCGGGCAGGCGTGGGCGCAGCTTGCCGAAGACCGCATCCTGATCCGCGACTGCAGCAATTTCCATGGTCTCAGCGACCGGTTTATCCGCATTTGCCCAAAATCACCCGAGCTTTCCGGCCGGATCGCGGCACGGCTGGGTGAGCTCGCCGCGCAGAAAAGAGGGACGGGCGCTGCTTGCCCGCTGTCGTGTTCAAGGCCGACAGGCCTCCCTAAGGGAAAGACCTGAGGGAGCCGGCATGGAAACCCTGCCCTACTGGATGGTGATCCCGGCGGCCATTGCGCTGGACCTGCTTCTGGGCGATCCACAGCGGTTTCCCCACCCGGTGCGCTGGATGGGCAGGGCGATCACCGGCGCCGAACCCTGGTTTCGGCGGCTTCCGGGCAAGGGGGTCTTTTCCGGGGGGCTGTTTGCGGCCGCCCTGGTCATCGGCACCTGGGCCCTGTCGGGGCTTGCCGTGGGCCAGTGCCGGCAGGCGCACCCGGCGCTGGGTTTTGCAGTCGAGGTGATTCTTGTTTTCTTCTGCCTGTCGGTGCGCTCATTGAACGACGCGGCCGAGGACATCTTCATCCTCCTGAAACAGGAGCGCGTGGACGAGGCCCGCGGCAAGGTCGCCATGATCGTCGGCCGCGACGTCGAAAAATACCAGTCCGAGGACATCGCCCGGGCCACGGTGGAAACCGTCGCCGAGAATTTCGTCGACGGGGTGCTCTCACCGCTGTTGTTTGCAGCGATCGGCGGGGCTCCGCTCGCCATGGCCTTCAAGATGGTCAGCACCCTCGACTCCATGGTCGGCTACAAAAACGAAAGGTATTTTGACTTCGGCAAGGCTTCGGCGCGCCTGGATGACCTCTTGAATTTCATCCCAGCGCGCCTGTCGATTCCGCTGATTGCGCTTGCCGCCCAGCTGCTTTCCCGGAGCGGGAGGCGTGCGCTGCGCACGGCGCTGGCCGAAGGCGCCAACCACACGAGCCCGAATGCCGGCCGGCCGGAGGCGGCCTTCGCCGGCGCCCTGGGGGTCAAGCTCAACGGCCCCAACACCTATGGGGGCATCCTGGTGAAAAAGCCCTATATCGGAGTCCGCTTCAGGGAGGTGCAGATCGACGACATCAAAAAGGCCTGCGACCTCATGATGCTGTCTTCGCTTCTGAGCGTTGCGCTCAGCGTGGCACTTGCGCTCGGGGGTGTTTGCGGTTATTAGACAGACAACCAAGGCCAACACGTGTCAGCCCCCAAAGAGTAAAATTCCAAGAAAATGGAGAATATTTGGGTTTCCGACGACACGTGGCCTTTGAAGTTGTTTCGAGCTTCGTGCTTCGGATTTCGAATCTGGTCCCGGCTTGTCCGGGTTGGGGCTCAGGCATGCAATTCGAAAAATTCAACAAGGTCATTGCATTGCTGAAGGACGCCCGATCCGTCGCCGCGAGGCTGCTCTTTTCCGGAAACGCCCGGGCCACCCCCCAGATCATTCTGCTGGCAGGAATTTTAGACCGGGCCCAGGCCTTGATCGTCTCCATGCGGGCTGATTTCATCGAAATGGCTATTCCGAAAACACCGGCGGAGGGTAACGACTCGGCGGCTGCGCAGATTCGGTTCCCCAGGCGGCCAAACACCGGGGCGCGCTCCGATGTCATCCCGTTCGACCGCCGCCGCCGGGACCAGGACCGCCGCAAGCTTCACATCTACATCGCCGACGACCGGCGCAGCGGGATTGCCGACCGGCGCCGGCGGGGACAACGACTGAAGGCGACACGCTGAGCGTCATCCCTGCGGGCAGCAGCCGCACGACCCGGTTGAAGGCCTCCAGCCCCCCCACCCTATCGCGCTCATTCAAAAATGGATTTCCCAATCCAAAAGCAATCTGATAGGATTGCAGTGGCTTGACGCCAACAAAAACGCTCCATGCTGTAACAGGCAGAGAGGTCCACCATGCTTCTGGTCATGAACGTCAACAACACCAACACCTCCTTTGGGGTCCACCATAACGGCCGCTGGGTCGCACACTGGCGGGTCGCCACCGACCGGGCCAAGCAGCCGGATGAGTATGCCATGCTCCTGCGCAGCCTGTTCGACTACGGCCACCTGGACTGGTCGCAGATCACGGGCGTGGCACTGTCCAGCGTTGTGCCTCCGCTCACCGCCGCCTTTGTCGATCTGAGCCGCCACTACCTCAAACACGACCCCCTGATTGTCTCGCACCGGATCAAGACCGGCGTCAAAATCCTCATCGACTATCCGGCCGAAATCGGGGCGGACCGGATTCTCAACGCGCTCGGCGCCAGCACCTTGCACGGAACGCCCTGCATCGTGGTTGATTTCGGAACCGCCACCACCTTCGACGCCATTTCCCGCGAGGGCGACTACGTCGGCGGGGCCATCGCCCCCGGCCTCGGCATCGCCGCGGAGGCGCTTTTCAGCCGCACCGCCAAGCTGCCGCGAATCGAGATGACAGCGCCGCCGGCGGCGATCGGCCGGAACACCGTGCACGCCATGCAGTCCGGGCTCGTGTTGGGGTACGTCGGGCTGATCGAGGGCTTGGTCGCGCGCATCCGAACCGAGTTGGGAGGCCGGGCCAAAGTGGTGGCCACCGGCGGCATGGCCCACATCCTGGCCGAGCAGACGGCCGTCATCGAAGCGGTCGACCCCATGCTGACCCTGGAAGGCCTGCGCCTGATTTATAAACTGAACCGGGATGAGCCTGCCCCTTCGGCTGACAACGACGGGACAAATTCATGATGCAACGGCGGGCTCACAAAATATTTTTTCGGTAGTTTTTCCCTGAGCCCATTTCCCGAAATCGCCGAGAGGGCAAAAACTATGGACACGCGCATACCGATATTGGATGGCAAAAACATCGTGCTGGCAGTCACCGGCGGAATCGCGGCTTACAAATCCGCCGATCTCGCCAGCCGCCTGGTCAAGGCCGGCGCGGTGGTCGATGTCGTCATGACCGCCGCAGCCACTGAGTTCGTGAGGCCCCTCACTTTCCAAGCCCTGACCCACCGGCCTGTGGCGCTCGACATGTTCTCGCTGCTGCAGGAGACGGAGATCGGCCACGTGGCCCTCGGCCAGCGAGCAGCGCTGATGATCATCGCCCCGGCAACCGCCAACACGATCGCCAAGCTGGCCCACGGCCTGGCCGACAACCTGCTCACCACGACGGCCCTGGCCTGCCGGGGCCCCATCCTTATCGCCCCGGCCATGGAATCCGGCATGTGGGACAATGCGGCCACGGCAGACAACACGGAAATCATTCGCCGGCGCGGGTTTCACGTGGTGGGGCCTGAACCGGGAAGGCTGGCATCGGGCGGCTATGGCCAGGGACGCATGGCCGAGCCCGAGGTGCTTCTGGATGCTGCGCGCTGGGTGCTCGGCCGGTCGGGCCCGCTGGCCGGCCGGTCGGTGGTTCTCACCGCCGGGGGGACGCGGGAAGCCATCGACCCGGTGCGTTTCATCGGCAACCGCAGCAGCGGGAAGATGGGCTACGCGCTGGCCATTGCCGCGCGCGACCGCGGGGCCGATGTGGTCCTGATCCACGGTCCCACGGCGCTCCAGGCGCCGCATGGCGTTGCGGATGTGGCGGTAGAGTCCGCCGAGCAGATGATGACCGCCGTCCTTGAATCCACGGCCGCTGCAGATGCGCTCATCATGGCCGCGGCCGTTGCCGACTACCGGCCGCCGGCTCCGGCCGGGCAGAAGATCAAGAAGCAGCGCGAGAAACTGAGGCTGGAGCTGGCCCGTGCCGCGGACATTCTCGCAGCCGTGGCCGAACGCCGCAGCCGCAGCGGCCGTCCCCAAGTGGTCGTCGGCTTTGCCGCCGAAACCCAGGACGTGATCGAAAATGCTCGGGAAAAACTTACGCGCAAGGGGTTGAGCCTGATCGTCGCCAACGATGTTTCCGCTGCCGATAGCGGCTTCGAAGTCGAGACCAACCGCGTGACGCTGCTGGATGCCTCCGGCGGGATGGAAACCCTGCCCCTGATGTCTAAAGCAGAGGTGGCCGAGGGCATCATCGACCGCTTGACCGGCCTGCTTAAGGGATAACGCGAGGCACCCACCGATTCCCTTGCATTGACCGAACGTGCAGAAATTGCTAATTTGGCAAGTAATCAAGTGCGGCAAACCAAACGGTGAAACCACGCTGCCTCTAAATTCCGACGAAGGGAAACGCATGAAACAAAAAAATCTCATCTTGCTCACAGGTGCCCTCCTTGCAGGTTGCATGCTATACGTTTTGCACGACACAGCGGAAGCGGCGCGTCTTGGCGGAGGCAGGTCTTTCGGTAGCCGGCCGAGCTATCAGCGCAGCGCGCCTGCCCCGTCGCCGACCTCGCCCCAGATGAGCCCCAGCCGGCCTGGTCAGCAAGGGCCGATTCCCGGGGCCACCCCGTCGCCGATGGGCCGCTGGGGCGGTATGCTGGGCGGGATGTTGATGGGCAGTCTGATCGGCTCCCTGCTGTTCGGCGGCGGCTATGCCGGCGGTCCCGGGTTGCTGGATCTCGCCATCATAGGCGGCGGCCTTTTCCTGCTCTTACGTTTTTTGCGCGCCCGGCGAACGGCCGCCGACGCGCCGTCCGCGGCCGGTCCCATATCGTTCGACCGCGGCCCTTCCCAGGGATGGGGAGCCTCGGGCTACGGCCCGGCCGCAGAGGCAGCGACGGGCGCGGCGGATCAACCCGCCCTGCCCCCCGGCTTCGACTCAGAGGAGTTTTTGAAAGGCGCCAAGACCATCTACACCCGGCTGCAGGCGTCCTGGGACAAGCGCGACCTTGACGACATCCGCCAGTTCACATCAACGGAGGTCTTCGAGGAAATCCGGCGCCAGGCGCAAGACGACCCTACCCCCGGCAAAACCGAACTGCTCCTCATCAACCCCCGGATCCTGGAAGTGCGCGAGACCGACGCCCAAACCATCGCATCGGTCCTCTACGACGTGATGATGCGGGAAAACCGCGAGGAGACGACCAAACAGGTCCGCGAATTGTGGCATTTCAGCCGCAAGGCGAACACCCCCGACGCCTTCTGGACCCTGGAGGGAATTCAACAGGTTGAAGGATAGAGCTACCTTTTCGATTGCCTGGTCGGATCGACGGAAACATCTTCTCTTGAGAAAAAACCGCGGCGCCTTCAACAGGCGCCGCGGTTTTTTTAGGCAGTCTACAGCCGCCGACGCAGAAATTCTCTGATCACCTCGGCGCATTCTTCCGGCTTTTCCATCGTCGGGAAATGACCGGTGCCGGCAATCGTGGCCACTTCGCCGTCGGCCGCCAGGCGCTTCATGCGATCGGCGGCGCCGGCCGGGAAGACGTCGGACCGCTCGCCGCGAATTGCCAAAACCGGGCAGCGGAGCCCCCGGACATAGCTCCAAACATCCAAGGGTATCGCTTCGAAAATCCGGGCTTCGAGTTCGGGGTCACAGGTCAACACGGCGGATTCGGTATCTTTTTCGAGCAGGCCGCATTCCAGGTACGCCTCCACAAATTCGGGCGACCACGTCTTGAAGATCCCCCGGCCGGACAGCAACCGCCTGAGGGCCTCCGCCTTGCTCCTGAATGTTCTGCGCCGCCGCCGGGCGGCGCGAGCGAGCGGCAGGCGTCCCTGCAAGCCCAGCGTCCGCATCAGTCCGATCGTCGCCAACCGTCGCGGCATCAGAAAAACCGGGTCAACCAGTACGACTGTGTTGAAGAGGCGCGGAAAGGACGCGGCTGCCATGCAGGTGGACACGGCCCCGAGCGAGTGCCCCATTCCGATGATCGGCGGCCTTGTCGTGCGCTCCACGATCACCTTCAGGTCCTCGGCAAAAACCCTCCAACTGCGAACCGGTTGAATCCCGTCGAAATCCGACCCGCCGTGGCCGCGGACATCGCTCGCAATGACACGGAGGTCGTTTGCGAGGTGTTTGATAAAAGGAGTGTAGGTGCCCGCGCAGAAGCCGTTTCCGTGAAGGAAATGGGCCTGCGGACCGCGACCGCCCCAGTCCAGGTAGTGGAGCCGGCCGCCGGGGACATCTATATGGCCTTCGGAAGGTTCCATGCGAGCCTCAGCTCTATCGTGGTTGTCAAAATAACGTTCCGATTGTCGGGCGTTATTTTGTTTAAACCACTGATGCCGCCATCCTCTTTTTCGGAACATTGTTATGACAAGCGGTATAATCGCATCAATGCTGTCGGCGTTCATTCCGCTCTCAAAAAGCTGCCGAATTTTCTTTCAGTCGACCGGCCATCTGCGGCTCAGTATAAGAGATTTTCGAATCCTCGCCAACCTCACAGCCGGTTTTGTCGAAAAAATCGGCCCGGATTGACCTGCCGCCGCGGCCGGTGATATGGGAAGATCCATACCGGAGTGAATTGCAGAATAACAGCCGGGAGTGCCGTGACCCGATCCAAGCTCACACCCCTTTCCGAGGCCATCGACCGTTTTGTGCCGGACGGCAGCTCCGTGGCGGCGGGTCTTTGCCTGGAAGCCATGATCCCGTTTGCGGCCGGCCGGGAGATCATGCGGCAAGGCAAGCGCGACCTGGTTCTCGTCGGCCCGATTTCCGACATGCTTTTCGATCAGTTGATCGGCGCCGGCTGCGTCCACCGCGTGCAGGCCGCCTGGGTCGGAAACGTGATCACCGGCTCGGGCTATAATTTCCGGCGAGCAGTGGAATCGGGCGCCATCGCCGTCGAGGACCATTCCAACCTGACCATCGCCATGGCGCTCAAGGCCGGCGCGATGGGCCTGCCGTTCATGCCCGCACGCACCGCCTTGGGAAGCGATCTTTTCTCCACCAACCCCGGCTTGCAGAAGATCACCTGCCCGTTCACCGGAACGCCGCTGGCGGCCGTTGCGGCCATCGCGCCGGAGGTTGCTCTGGTCCACGTTCAACGGTCCGACGAATTCGGCAACGCCCATGCCTGGGGCAACCTCGGCGTGATGCGGGACGCCTGTCTCGCAAGCCGGCACGTGCTTCTCACCGCCGAGGAGATCGTAGCAACCGAGGCCATCACCCGGGACCCCAACCGGATCATCGTCCCCGGGTTCCGGGTCAGCGCCGTGAGCCATGTCCCCTGGGGCGCCCACCCTTCACCGGTCCCGGGCTTTTACAACCGCGATCACCAGGCCTTCCTCGACTACCGCGATCACAGCCGGTCACCGGAGGATTTTGCCCGCTGGCAGAAGCGCTGGGTGGACGCCGTCAAGCAGCCCGAAGACTATCTGAACCTGCTGGGCCCTGAGCGCATGGAGGCGCTCCACTTGCAACAGCATGCTTTCAGCGACCCAGTGGATTACGGGTATTGAAAGAAGTTTAAAGGTTAAAGTTGAAAGTTTAAAGTGAGAACAGGCCTGCGGTTAACGAGTCTTTTCCTTTGCACATTAAACGTTAAACCTTAAATCCAGATGCGCTATGGCAGCTGACCGGGAACAGCGTTACACCCCCTCGCACCTGATGGTTTGCGCCGCCGCGCGGGAGATCGCCGACGGCGAGGTCGTCTTCGTCGGCATGCGGCTGCCGCTGCTCGGCTTTCTTCTGGCCAAGGCCACCCATGCCCCCCATGCCGTGGGGGTTTACGAGCTGGGGGTAATACGTGATGCTGTGGCACCCGCACCGATTCTCACCATGGGGGATCTGCCGAACCTTCACCGGGCTACCTGGTTGGCCGACACGGCCGACATCATGGCGTTGCTGCAGAACGGATCGGTGGACGTGAGCTTCATCGGCGGGGCTCAGATCGACCGCTTCGGGAACCTCAACACAAGCTACATCGGCGGCGCCGCGCGGATGGACACCCGGCTGCCGGGAAGCGGTGGGGCTTGCGACCTGGCCTGCCTGGCCAAGCGCCACATCATCATCATGGCCCACGAGCGCCGGCGCTTTGTGCCGGCCGTGGACTACATCACTTCGCCCGGGTTCGGTGACGGTCCCGGCTGGCGTCAAAGAGCCGGCCTGCCGCGCGGCGGACCCGCGGCCGTGATCACCACCTTAGGCACCTTCCGCTTCGACCCGCAAATCTGCGAGATGGTGCTCTCTTCCCTGCACCCGGGCATCACGCTCGAGGACGTCCAGGCAAACACCGGTTGGCCGGTTAAGGTGTCTTCAAGGTTGGAACAAACTCCTTCTCCCACGAATCAGGAACTTGCCGCTGTGGCGCGCTTCGATCCTCAACGGTTCTGGATCGGAGCTGAAAGCTGATGAAAACGGGCTGCTTTTTTTCTTGACAAAAAATCAATTAGCTGTTTTATAGCTATTAAACTGTCTTTGGCAAATGAACGTAATTTATTAATTATGGCAAAAAGGAGGCATCGATGAAAGGAAGCAAGGCGTTGTTCCGGTCGTTGTCGGTTATCATGCTGTTGACTTTCCTGGCTTGGCCTGCACTGGCTCAGAAGTCTCCCCTGGATGCTTGGAAACCCGCATTCGATCCCTCCAAGGCCAAGTACAAGCTGGTCGTATCCAACGTGTCTTCTCCGGCCATCAAGGGTGTTTATGCCGGCTTCGCCATCCGTGACGAGCTCTGGAAGCGCACGAACGGGCAGATTTACTTCGAGTACAAACCTTTCTCCATGCTGGGCGGCGAAGTGGAGGTGCTCAATCAGCTGAAGATGGGCGCCATTCAGGGCATGGCCGTCAGCTCCGTGGCATCCACCAACCTTGGACCCCGTTTCGGCCTCGTCAACCTGCCGTTCCTGGTGGACACATTTGAGAACCTGGACAAATTCGTCGCCAACAAGAAGCTCTATGATCATTTCCTGAACGCCATGGAACACCAGGGGATCATGGCTCTGGACATCACCGGCTACGGCAGCTACGGCTGGTGCACGAAGATCCCGGTTAAAAGCTATGAGGAAGCCAAGAATGTGAAATTCCGCATCGCAGAGGCCGAGGTCAACAAGCTCACCTACAACGCCTGGGGCATCAACCCCGTCGTCATGCCTTGGCCGGATGTGCCCATGGCCCTCAAACAGGGGGTGATCGACGGCCTGGACCACACCCCGATGGTGTGCAACATCACCAAGAAGTTCGAGGACGCGAAGTATTTCACCCAGCTCGATTACGCCCAGGGGCTCTTCATCTGGATTTTCAGCAAGGCCTGGTTCAAGACCCTGCCGGCCGATCTTCAAAAAACTTTTGTGCAGACGGTCAAAGACGTGTGCGCCGACATCCGCAAGCAGACCAAGGCCCAGGAGCTTGAGGAAATCAACAAGGCCAAGGCGAATGGCGTCACCTTTTTGCGCCTGCCGGCGGCCGACATGGCTACCTTGAAAAAGTTGGGAGATCCGGTGCACTATAAATACTCCAAAGACATCAATCAGCTCTATCCGAGCGATACCTACAAGCCTGCGGACTACCTCAAGGAAGTCCAGGAATTTCTGGGATACAAGAAGTAGGTCATGCCCGGGTTTTTAGGAAGAAGGGGAGGCGGTCGGCGCCTCCCCTTTTGTGCGCCCTGACGGTTTCAGAATACTGGGAAAAAACAATGGTGAAACTATTCGAGGTCATAGACAAGGTGCTCACGTTTTTCGAGGAGTGGACCCTGTTCATCACCGTGCTGGCGGCCATGGTCGCTCTGTTTTTCAACGTGATCCTGCGTTATGGGTTTTCCTACTCCCTGGCCTGGTCCGAGGAACTGGTGCGGGAGGTCATCCTCTACACCACTTTCATCGGCTGCAGCGCGGCCATCAAAAACCGCTCCACGGTCCGCATCGACGCGCTGGTGCAGTTGGTCCCCTGGCTCAAGTACCCGTTCGAAATGTTCAGCTATGCGATCAACCTGGTGTTTGCCGTAGTGATGATTTATTTCGGCTACCTGCTGTGCGCCCTGCAGGTGGAGAGCGATCAGACCACGTTGATCCTGCAGATCCCCACCGTCTATCTTTACGGAATTCTGCCCTTGATGGGCGCCATGATGTTCGCTCGTGTGCTCATGATGATGGTCACCGATATCCGCGCTCACAGCGCCGAGGCCTCGCGCTGACGCAGAGCGGATGACACTGCCTGCTGCTGAAGGAGTCGAACCCGGATGGAATTTAGTGTAATCGCGATACTGCTGATATTGCTGGGGGCCATGGCGGCCTACGTGCCGGTGTACATGAGCCTGTTTTTCACCGGCGTGCTGGGCTTTGTCTTCTTTGCGCCGGACACCCAGACGCTGA
>Ga0210069_1000023_pt1 | contig 27189 bp, 25 predicted proteins | sample RushSE_TuleB_D2_FD_185568 | JGI IMG/M metagenome (GOLD analysis project Ga0210069, IMG submission 185568) | Wetland microbial communities from San Francisco Bay, California, USA, that impact long-term carbon sequestration - RushSE_TuleB_D2... | ecosystem: Environmental > Aquatic > Marine >... | reverse complement strand
ATATTTTGAATCACAATCATCCAGCCTTCAGGGATGGCGTCCAGGTATATTTCTCCAATTTTTACGAGTCTCGGATATTTTTTTTCATAGATGGTTCCCCAGATTTCGTCGATCTCTCCTTCATGGCCTTCCAGTTTCATCCGGATTAAACTGGTAAAATCATGCTTTGCCGAACTGATGGTTTCGTGAACATGGATCCCCTTGTCTCGAGCAAGGGCCGGCGCGTTGACATAATTTACCGGGGTGTCGGTAAACGAACCTAGGAGTCCTTTCAGGGCGGCATGTGTCAGTGGCCGTGTGTCCAAATCGGATACACTTCCACTGTAACTTATTGTGATATCGTGAATTTTTCTCACAAGCTGTCCCATCAGGGAGCCCATTTTTTCAGTCAGGTCCAGATGGGGACGGAGCTGATTCATCACTTCCATTGGCAGCGACGGGAAATTGACGGCATTGGTGATAATGCCGTCCAAAAGGTAGGCGGCCATCTGTGTGGCAATCATATCCGCCACTTTTTCCTGGGCTTCTCCGGTGCTGGCTCCCAAATGAGGTGTAAAAATGACATTCGGATGCTGGAGTATGGGCAAGTCCGGTTCAGGCGGTTCCTGTGGAAGAACATCAAGGGCTGCTCCGGCAACGTGGCCGCTCAAGATGGCCTGGTAAAGATCATCAATTTTAATGACCTCTCCCCGGGAGCAGTTGATTATTCTTACGCCCTTTTTCATCTTGTTAATGGTCGTTTCATTGATCATGCCCATTGTTTCCTGAAGACGCGGTACATGAAGCGTTATAAAATCTGCGCGCGCAAGCAGGTCATCCAGGGGAACAAGTTCCACATCAAGGGCTTTTGCGGCGTCCTTACTGACGTAAGGGTCGGCTGCGATGACAGCCATTTTCAGGCCCTTTGCACGATCCGCAACCACGCGGCCGATATGACCAAGACCGATGATACCTAAGGTTTTCCCGGTGATTTCAATGCCGGACAGCTTCTTTTTTTCCCACTTCCCCTGTCGTAGGGATGCCGTTCCCTGGGGAATGTTTCTGGCAAGGGCCAGCATGAGAGAGATCGTATGCTCTGCCGTAGTGATTGTATTACCGCCGGGAGCATTCATAACAACGATTCCCTGTTTTGTGGCGGCCGGAACATCGATATTGTCGACCCCGATACCGGCGCGGCCGATAACTTTGAGCCGGCCGGCGTTTTTTAACACCTCTTCCGTAACGCGGGTTCCGCTCCGGATGGCAAGGCCGTGGAATTCACCGATAATTTTGGACAAGACTTTCGGATCTGATGTTGCCTTTTCATTATCGACGACCACGTCGATATTTCCGGTGGCTTCAAGTATGTTCTTCGCAACAGGGGACATGTTGTCCCTGACCATTACTTTATACATAACCGGCTCCTATACGGCTTTTTTCCAGAAGGGGGACAATTCCCGCAGCCGCTCGATAATTGGCGGAAGCTTTTCGATGATAAAGTCGATTTCTTTTTCGGTATTGTAAATACTGAGGCTGAATCGGATCGAACCGTGGGCTGCGGTAAACGGGACTCCCATGGCTCTGAGAACGTGAGACGGTTCCAGTGAACCCGATGTACACGCCGATCCGGACGAAGCACAGATGCCGTACTCGTCCATCATCAAAAGGATGGATTCGCCTTCGACATACTCAAAGGCAATACTAGTGGTGTTTGGCAGACGATTGTCTCTATCACCGTTGATCATGGTGTTGGGAACGCGTTTTAATATTTCATTTTCAAGCTTGTCCCTTAAGCGTTTAATCCTGGTGTTTTCATCGGACAGATTGGCGCCGGCCAGTTCGCTTGCTTTTCCCAATCCGATAATGGAAGCCACATTTTCGGTCCCGCCCCTCCGGCCTTTTTCCTGATGGCCTCCGATCAAAAAAGGCGAATATTTGGTTCCTTTACGGACATAAAGTGCCCCCACGCCTTTTGGACCGTGAAGTTTATGCCCTGAAAGGGAGAGCATATCGACACTGGTATTTTTCAGGTCCATCGGGATTTTTCCAACAGCCTGAACGGCATCCGTATGGAATACAATTCCTTTTTCCTTCAATACCCCTCCGATTTCTTCAATCGGAAAGATGACACCGGATTCATTGTTGGCCCACATAATACTGACAATTGCGGTATCCTCATCGAGACTTTTATACAGATAATCCAGGTCAAGACGACCTTTGCGGTCAACGGGCACAAATGTTACCCGGTAGCCGTTTTTGGACAGATACTCATAAAGATTTTTGACCGCTGGATGCTCCACCCTGGAAGTTACAATATGTTTCTTGTTGGGATTCGATAAAATCGCGGCCCGGATTGCCGTGCTGTCACTCTCAGTACCGCAGCTGGTGAATATAATTTCCTCCGGAGAGGCTCCCAGAAGTCTCCCCACGCGTTCCCGCGCTTCAGCCACCTTGTGTTCCACCATACCGCCAAAAGTATGCATGCTGGAAGGATTTCCATAAAATTCCGAAAAATATGGAAGCATTTCTTCCAAAACTTCCGGTGCAACCCGTGTTGTGGCATTGTTGTCCACATAAATGACTTTCACGACGACACCTCCTCTACCAGGAGCTCAGGGGAAACCAATTCCCTGAGTTTGGACTCCACATAATGTTTAAGCGTTATTTGGGATGCGCTGCATGTGGCACAGGTTCCCTGAAGTTTCACAAGAACGTTGTTTCCATCCACATCCACAAGCTCGATATCTCCCCCGTCTTTTTTCAGTGCCGGTTTAATTTCACGTTCCAAGGTTTCTTCGATCAGTTTTATTTTTTGAATATTGGTTAAACGGATGACCTTTTTCTTCGCTCTGATTTCACGGCCGAGCGTAGTATCGATAATTTTCTGAATCTTATCGTGGCAGCTTTCGCATCCGCCGCCGGCCTTGACATAATTGGTCACATCTTCAATAGACTTCAAGCTGTTTTCTCTGACGGCGCGTTCTATTTCAAGGTCGGTTACCCCGAAGCATTCGCAGACAATTTCGCCTTCCACTTTCTTTTCGGCTTCTCCGCGATAATTTGAAATCGCCTTTTCAAGAGCGTCGCGACCCATTACCGAGCAATGCATCTTTTGTTTCGGCAGACCGCCCAAAAATTCTGCAATATCTTCATTGGTAATCTTTTCGGCTTCTTCCAGCGATAGACCTTTCAGCATTTCGGTCAGGGCCGATGAAGAAGCGATGGCGCTCGCACAGCCAAAGGTCTGAAATTTCGCATCTTTGATCCGTTTGTTTTCATCCAGCTTGAAATAGAGTGTCAGGGCATCCCCGCATGCCAGGGAGCCGACTTCTCCGATACCGTCGGCATCATTGATCACTCCCACGTTTCTGGGATTGAGGAAGTGATCTTTTACGGTTTTCGTATATTCCCACATAGCATCCTCCTGGGCTTGATATAATTCGTTTTATAAACATCCTCTATATTTTAATCATTTAATTGGAAAAGAAAAGCCCTCTGTCAAATTATCTCCAGGTTACCAACACGCAAGTTACCAACAAAGAACTTAGTTCGCTTTGCTCATAATTGGAATAATGGAAGATTGGGGTTATGGGATTAAAGGTATTCTGCCGTTCTCATAAAAAGGCTTGGTCAGCCCTGAAACCCAATATTCCACTATTCCATGAAGCGGCGCAAAAATAAATCGTTTATTGATTGATGATAATATCACCATATTGTAAATTTCCAAGACGTTATATCAGCGCTTCTGATTTTTTCCATAAGTTTCCTGCAGAACGTTTAAACCAAAATATAAATAATGAAGACCCGAGGCGATGGTAAGGCCTGCCGTAATCCAGAACAGGAGCCATTTAATGGTTTGGATACCTGAGATTGCCGGATCAAGAAGGGTTAAAAACACCGTCAGAACTTGTGCGACCGTCGTCCATTTACTGACAAGACTCGGGTTCATCTCAATACGAATGTCCGATAATGCAAAAACGGCAATGCCGATGATAATGAGGATATCACGGCTGAGTACAATTACAGCCAGCCAGGGGGGAATAACTTTGAGAACCGCCAGGCTCACAAACGCAGAAGCCATCAGAAGTTTGTCGGCAATGGGATCAAGGTAGGCGCCCAATAGAGTGTATTGATTAAAATATCTCGCCAGCAGGCCGTCCAGCCCGTCACTGATGGCCGCAACGGTAAACACAATCAGCGCGGTATGGAACATATCTTTTAAAAGTAAAATGACAAAAATGGGTGTGAGCAGAATCCTTATGACGGTTAAAATATTGGGAAGGTTTATACTCAATTTTTAATTCTTTCATGTTCCGTGGTGAAAATACGAAGCGACTCCGCCACTACGGTTACTGGAAAACAGCTGCCCCCTGAAGTGTTACGGTTGAAACTTAACCGGAAATGAGCGCAACCCTCAGATGATGTGGTGAAACTTCGTAAATGTTAATGCTGATCGATTCATGGCTGTTTAACATTAAGTCATCTGCAAGGGCTTTGGCGTTTCCCTGGAATTTGACGGTCACAAGGGCCTCGTCGGCCTTCAATTCTTTTATTTGCAAATTCCGGACACCGGATATTTTATTCAAAATTCGTATGAATTTTTCGAAATTGGTCAAATTGCTCGTACCTTCAACGACGATTTCAATAATTTTAGACGCCTCTTTTTTGTTCTGCCACACGGCAATAATTTGGGACGCGAGTGTCTCACCTGCTTGAGAGCCAGCAGCGGAAAGCGCATTCCGGGTACCGCTTGCTTCATCGGCATCTGCTGTGACGCCGCTTTGCGTTATGGCGGCGATTTCTTCGCCTGTATCCGTCCGAACGGCCCGTGCAGATACAATTCCTTTAAACGATCGGATGTTTTTTCCGATGGTCGTCTGTGTTTTGTCTAAAGCGGCCATACCGACAATAGCGACGTCCGCATTCAATTCAAGCCCCAGGCTGGCCGCTTCGTAATTACTGAGATCAGGTTTGTCGTATCGGGCATCAATGGTTTTATTTTGAGAGATACTCAGATGGTCGGCCACTTGGAATCCTCTGTTTTTTAAGGTTTCAACCAATGCGTTGACCGAAAAAATATTTCCCAAAACGGTCTGTTGTCCCCACCAGTATTGTGGCAACTGGTCTTCAGTTCGCTGCTCCGAAATTAAAACCAGAATTTTCGGCAAAGACTTTCCGCCCGACATAATACCGGCGTCTGCCATGAGTTTTTTCAAACCGGCCACGGAAACATTTGCTTCAACTACGACCCTGTAGGCATCCTTGTCCTGAAATTCTGCCAGCACTCTGTAACCTTCAATAAATTCTGCGATTTTGTCATAAAGCGTTTTATTGAATGTTTGAAACGTTTGATTTAAAACTTCCGCAGGCACAAGGTCCAACGCCACTCGCTCCACGGCCAACACAAGGCTTTCTTCGATGGCGGTTGTTCTTGCACCGGCAGAATCCGCCTTATAAATTTTACCGGTTCCGATGACGACAACAGTTTGTGTGGAAACCTGTTCTTCAAGCTGAGCGTTCACGGATTGTGCAGAAATGATTGTAAGGCAACCGATTATAAAAATGAAACTGATAGCGGTTTTTGAAGAAAGGGACATATCTTTTTTCTCCTCCGTACCCGGCAAAATAGTTTATCTGATGCGTTCCGTTACACACAAATCTTCGCCCGGATAAACCCGAACCATAAAATTTTTATCACGAAAACACGAAAGTTTAAAAACACGAAAAAGAATATTTTTTTAAAACAGCTCCTTTAAAATTTTCTGGCCAAAGTATAGTCGGCAATCATCATCAGGATCTCTTTGGTTTTTGAATCGGCAAAGACGGAGAGCGCTTCCTTTGCATTTTGAGCATATGTTGTTGCAATGGTTTTGGTATACGTTTGTCCCCCATATTTATTGATCATCCTTATCAATGTTTCAAAATCGTTAACAGAAAAATCTTTGTTTTTTATGATGTTTTCCATGTGTGTTCGATTTTTTGCGTCGGCCGATTCAAGTGAATAAATGACGGGGAGAGTCAATTTGCCCTCTTTTAGATCTGCGCCCACTTCTTTTCCAAGCGTGGCGGTGTCGCGCGTATAGTCCAAAAGGTCGTCCACCATCTGGAAAGCGATGCCGAGGTTGAAGCCGTAATCCGACAGGGCAGTTTCGATTTTCCCGGGTGCATCTGCAATTAGGGCCCCTGAACGGCATGCCCCTTGGAAAAGCACAGCGGTTTTGCGTTTTATAATTTCCATGTATTCTGCTTCCGTGAGATCCAGGCTTCCCTTTCTCATCAACTGATGAATTTCGCCCTGGGACATGTTTTCTGTAATTCCGGATACGACTTTGATGACTGCTGGCCGTTTTGTTTCAGCGGCAATGGAAAGTGACCGTGCGAGCAGAAAATCTCCGACAAGCACTGCAGCGGCATTGCCCCAGATGGAATTCGCCACGGGTTTACCCCTTCGCAGCGTCGCTTCATCAACAAGATCGTCGTGTAAAAGGGTGGCGGCATGCAAGTATTCAAAAATCGTCGAAAAAACCTTGTCATATTCTCCGTTATAACCGCAAATCCTGGCAGAGAGGACCAAAAGCAACGGTCTTAACCGCTTGCCGCCGCTGAACAATATGTGCCCGGCGATTTGAGATACCAAATCCAAATAGGGATTTAAATTTTTCTTAAGAGCGACCTCAATCTCCTCAAGATCACTTTTTACGTGCGCAAGAATTTTATGCTTTAAGTCTTTTGTATCCGTCATACCACTTTTCCGGTGAGATCGTATTCAGATACGGTTTCAATCCTGACCGTGACAAAGGAACCGATTCGCAGATCCGCGGAATAAATATCCGTCGTGCCGTCGACTTCCGGAGCCTGAAAAAACGTTCTGCCTTTATAAGATGTATTTTCGGACGATTCTTCCACAAGGACGTCATAGATTCGGCCGATATGTTTATGATTGTTACGCAAAGAAATTTTTTGTTGGGAAGCCATCAACCGGTCGAATCGTTCGCGGGCCACATATCCGGGAATGTGTCTCTTGAGCTTGTGAGACGGAAGATCGTCGGCATCGGAATAGATGAATACCCCGAGGTTATCAAAGCGGATGTCATTGGTAAACGTTAAAAGCGATTCATAATCCTTATCCGTTTCTCCGGGAAACCCGACGATGATCGATGTTCGGAGTGCTGCCTCGGGAACGGTGGATCGAATTTTATCAAAGAGTCGATAAAGGTCCTGAGATGAATAATTGCGCCCCATCTTTTTTAAGATCCGATCGCTTGCATGCTGAATCGGAACGTCAAAATAAGCGCATATGTTCGGGTGTTCGGCAACCGTTCGAATGAAAGAATCATCGATGCTTTCCGCGTGGCCGTATAATATTCTGATCCAAATGTCATCGGATAGCTTCGATATCTCTTCGAGCAATCGGTAAAGCGGTACAGGGGGGTGAAGATCCGTGCCGTAATGCGTCGTATCCTGGGCGATTAAAACGAGTTCTTTTACGCCGGATGAAACCATATTTCGTGCTTCAGCAGCGATATCTTCGAGGCGCCGGCTTCTCTGTTTTCCCCGGAGTTTTGGGATGATACAGTAGGTACAGTGACGGCTGCAACCTTCTGCAATTTTGAGATATGCCGTGCAAGCGGAGCTCCGGATCCTGGGTTCCTGCCGGCGGAAGGGGATTAAATTCGGATCCGGCAGAATACAGTTTCTTCCATTCAGGGTACCGTTTGCCGCCCCTTCAATTTTATCAAAGGCACCGGTTCCCAAAAATACATCGACTTCCGGCAAAGATTCAGCGATGGCTTCCCTGAATCGTTCAGGGAGGCACCCGGTAATGATCAGGCGGCGGCAGCTGCCGTTGTTCTTGTATCTTGCAAGTTCTAAGATCGTATCGATGGATTCATTGACCGCGGATTCGATAAAGCTGCACGTATTTACAATGATAGTATCAGCGTTACCCGGATCCTGCGTGATGCGCCACCCCGCTTTTATCAGCCGACCCAACATGACTTCGCTGTCAACGAGGTTTTTTGCGCAACCCAAACTGACCAAATGAAGTTTCATGAATTTCCTGAGTTAACGTCACAGAATTTCTACAACTTAATAAATATATTTGATATATTTTGAGATTTAACCGCTTGTTTCGAACACGGAATATTGGAATGGTGGAATACTGGAAGGTTGGTTTTTAAAAGGATATCAGCTATTTTAAATAATATCTTAGACACAAATTTTATCATTAACTCCAAATTGCGTTATCCCAGTACGCGTTATTCCATTATTCCAACATTCCATCATTCCAATTGGGGCGAAGCCCCTGATTTGAGTAACATCCTTGAAAATATTAAAGGCTCCCGGTATGAATCGGCAGCCTTTAAGGGGCTGAGGAATGATATTCAACCCAGTCCTTATGTTCAACGGATGGATGTGTTATTTTCTGCCTTTTAACTTTTTTATTTCCTCTGAAATCAAGGGTATAACTTCGAAAAGGTCTCCCTGGATGCCGTAATCGGCTTTTGAAAAAATAGGTGCTTCCGGGTCCTTGTTTATGGCCACAACGACCTTTGACGATGACATGCCAGCAAGGTGCTGGATGGCGCCGGATATGCCGCACGCAATATAGAGATTCGGAGAAACGACTTTTCCGGTCTGTCCAACCTGGTCGGAAGCGGAGCGCCAGCCTTCATCTACCGCCGACCGTGACGCACCGACGGCGCCGCCAAGCAGTTGAGCCAGTTCTTCTATTACGGTAAAGTCGGGTCCCCCCATTCCTCTTCCCCCGGATACGACCGTGTCTGCCTCGGTCAGTTCAACTTTGCCGGTTTCGAGATGTTTTTCAATGAATTTCATTACGGTTGTTCCGGTATCGGCATCAAACTTTTCAATGGATCCGGTTCCGGCAGCTTTTGCAATGGTCATGGCATTGGGCCGAATGGTGAAAATTTTCGGTTTTCCGTCAAGTACGATGTCTGCAAGAATTTTCCCGCCGTACATAAAACGTGTTGCAATGAGATCATTCTCTTCAAAACGAATGGCGACACAATCCATGGCAAGGGGCGCGTCCAGGCGCGCACTCAAACGTGCTGCAATATCCTTACCCTGGGTGGATGCACCCAGTATAACGACATCCGGAGTTTCTTTGTTAACGACATCGGCGATGACATTAACATAAGCATCGGGTAAATATTCATGAAGCGCCGGGTTTTCTGCAACGATGATTCTGTCTGCTCCAAATTGTTCAAGTTCTTTTGAGATGTTTTCGACGTTATTTCCAAGAATCAGGGCGTTCAGTTCACAACCCAGGCCATCGGCGATACGCCGTCCTTCACTTACCGCCTCGTAAGTCACTTTTCGGAAAACACCCTCTTGTTGTTCTGCTATTGCGAATACACTCTGTGCCATATTTATATCCCTCATTAAAGGACTTTTGCTTCTTCATGCAAGATTTTGACAAGTTTGGCAGCCTTTTCCTGCGCAGATTCACCGTCTATCATTATGCCGCCCTTACGCACCGGAGGCGTTTGCATCTTAACGATTTTCGCAAGCGGCTTCCCGAGTGTTTCAGAATCGAGCCCTATGTCCGAGATGGTTTTTATATCTAAAGGTTTCTTTTTTGCTTTCATAATTCCGGGAAGAGAAGCATAGCGGGGCTCGTTTATTCCACGTTGGGTTGTGATGAGGACGGGCAGCGGCGTTTCCAAAACAACCGTCCCGCCTTCAACGGTTCTGTGGCATTTCATTTTTCCGTCCGTAATTTCTTCCTTAATCACCATAGAAATATGGGGGATTCCCAAAAATTCGGCAGTTGCAGGTCCGACCAGGAAGTTGTCGTCATCCACCGCCCGCTGCCCGGCGATGATCACATCAAAAGGGGTTTCTTTGAATATTGCGGATAAAATTTTTGCTGTTGTTATCCCATCGTATCCGCCTGAACCGGAAATATTGATCAAAACCCCCTTGTCCGCCCCCATTGCCAGGGCGGTTCGTATGGCTTCAACCGTTTTTTCCGAACCCACAGAAAGGATGGTAACCGTTCCCCCATGTGCTTCTTTTATCCGAAGGGCCTCTTCTACTGCAAATTCATCATAGGGATTGATGACCCATTTGATATCATCGGTTTTGATGGATATGCCGTTTTCGGCAATTCCTATCAGCGATTCTGTTGCTGGAACCTGTTTTAGCAGTACGGCAATTTCCACTGTCTCTACCTTTCCTTTAATGAAATGTGTTGATATATTGTACCCCCATAAAAAACAAAAAAGGCACATTTTTAAACAAAAAAAATTACAGCACTCGTCTTTGGATGTCAATAAGTTTGTTAGATCTCTAAAGCCAGAAATAGGAAATAGAAAAGAGGAAAGCGGCACCAGTAAATAATCCGACTGGAATAATGGAATGATGGAATAATGGAATGATGGGTCATGGAATGCTGTCAATTTTATTAGACATACGTTCATTTTGATATTCTTAAATCAGCAATATCCCTTTCCTCCCAATATTCCAGTATTCCAATATTCCAGCATTCCAACCATGTGCGACGAGGTGCTAATCACACCCTATGGGGTGAAACCAAAGCCGGGCCCTCCGAACTCGGATTCTTTAGTCCGGTGAAAAGCCTTTTGAATAATGGTCGATCAAGGCGCCGTCTTTATCTTGGGTGACGATGAAGCATTCCGTGTTGTCCAGACGGTTTACCAAATCAAGCCCCTTTTTATGACCGAGAACCATAACGGCAGTTGCAAGCCCGTCTGCAAATGTGCACGTATCCGCCATAATTGAAACACTGACTACGCCGTTGCAGACGGGATATCCGTTTCTCGGGTCGAGTATATGAGAAAATCGTTTTCCGTTCTTTTCGAAAAAATTTCTGTAATCACCGCTTGTTGCAAAGCCTTTGTCATGTAATTCCAAAACCTTATAAACCTGATTAAACGGCGAACCGGCCTGGGGTTTGTTGATACCGATTCTCCATTCTTTGCCGTCTTTTCGAAAACCCGCCGCAAAAACTTCACCCCCGATTTCCACCAGAAAATTCCGTATTCCATTATTTCTGATGAGTGCCGCCACCTGATCAACGCCGTAGCCCTTTGCAATTGAAGCAAGGTCGATGGATATGGATGCCTTTTTTTTGATCAGATGGCGGCTGGTTGAAATCTCGATGTTGCTGAATCCGATATCAGGCAAAAGCGTTTCTATTTCCGATTTTGAAGGAATTCTATTCTTATGTTCACAATTGCCGAACCCCCAGAGGTTTTCCATCGGCTTGATGGTGCCGTCCCACGCACCGCCGGTCAATTCATACAGCGTTTTAGCCACGGTCATCACATTATAAAAATCATCCGAGATCCTAAATTTTTCATCGACGTTTTGATAAGCGTTGAACCGACTTATTTCACTGTCGTTTCTGAAAGTTGACATGCTTTTGTTGATCTCGTCCAAGCGTGTATCGATCTTTTTTTGCAGATTTGTTGTATGGGTAAAAATGCTTGTAACAACTGTGATATGGTAAGTGGTCCCCATGGTTTTTCCTGAAAAGGAGACCTCTTTTTGAAGACTGCATCCTGCGAATGATAACAGCAAAAAGATTAGAATGGTTGTTTGAAGGTATTTTGAAGGTGAATCAAAATTGGTCAAATCAATTTTCATATCTTTTAGCCTGGATTAACCTCAAAAAAATATCACGAAAACACCAAAGTTCGAAAACACGAAAAAAAATACAAATTAGGGATTTCACCCCAACCGGAATGATGGAATGTTGGAATATGGAAGCGACGTATAACAAGAGCTATTAAAATAACATGTTTCTAAAAAAGTTTCCAATGCCAAGAGTAATATGGAAACTAACAAATTCTCGGGAGCTGTTCTCCGGTCAGCATATCGATGATTCTGGTCCCGCCGATTCGGGTTTTCATCACCACCTTGCCGTGATGATCGGAAACCGCCTCTCCAATAATAGCGGCATCTTTGCCGAAATCATCCTTTCGAATCGCTGATAGAACATTTTCGGCCTCCTTGGGTTCGACAAAGGCGATAAGCTTTCCTTCATTGGCCACGTAAAGGGGATCAAAACCTAAAAGTTCACATATTCCTGCGGTTTCGTTTTTAATAGGAATCTTTTCTTCATAAATTCGTATGCCGATATCGGATTTGCCGGCGATTTCATTCAGTGCCGTACCCATACCGCCACGAGTCGGGTCTCGAAGCACATGGATGTTCTTGCATACCGAGAGCATTCTTGACACCATATGGTTCAATGGCGCCGTATCGCTTTTAAGTGGTGAATCGAATGTCAGGCCTTCGCGCTGGGTTAAAACCGCCATGCCATGATCGGCGATGGTTCCGCTGAGAATGATTTTATCACCGGGTCGAGCGTTATGCCCGGAAATATCCACGCCATCGGGAATTATTCCAATACCGGAAGTGTTCACAAAAATCTTATCCACCGCACCTTTGGGAACGACCTTGGTGTCTCCGGTGACTATTTTTACTCCGGCTTTTTCAGCGGTTTTGTTCATATCATGAAGGATCTTTTCCAAGTCATCCCTGGAAAAGCCTTCTTCAATGATCAAACCAACACTGAGATACAGCGGCACGGCGCCGCACATGGCCACATCATTGACGGTTCCGTTTACGGCAAGATCTCCGATACTGCCGCCGGGGAAAAAAATGGGATCCACCACATAGGAGTCGGTGGAAAAAGCCAGGCGCTTGCCATCAATATTCAATGTCGCTCCGTCATGAAGCGTTCCGAGCATGGGATTATCGAAAATCGGGAGCATGAGATCCTTAATCAGGCGGTAGGACATTTTTCCGCCGCTTCCGTGATCCAAAAGAATTTTATCAGTTTTCATTACGTTATCTTATATCTGTTTTCGGGCATTAAAATCGTCAAACAGGCTGAGTTGTTTATTTTAAAAAACCGGAATTTTTCAATAGGTCCGAATTCTTTACAACGGCGTTGACTTCACTGCGGAAGGCACTGAAACGACAATATTTTTCAATATAGTATTTGTGCAGAATTTTAACGGCGTTGTTTTTTTGCCACATGGCTTCATAGGCCTCGGCCAGAGAACCAAGCACCTGGGCGGCTCTTTCATAGGCGCGCCGGTGTTTGTTGGAAACAATGTGTTCAATCCGGCTTTTTCCGATTAAAATGAATTACCCCGCAGCAAGCTACGGGGTATCTAACTAAAGGAATGCCCGTTTTATCGCTGCAAGTAACGGGGAATTAGACCCTAAAAGAGATTAAGCTTAAGGCGCCTTTTTGCTGAAATTCATACAGGGTGTTATAAGTAACCGTATTTTCAAGTCCTCCGATTTGACGGTTAAAATTGGGATCCTCCTTATTTGTAATGATTTGTTCGTCAAAAAGCTCAAAAAGCACCTTATAATATAATTCCCTCGGTGTATATTGAACAAATATGGTTTCAATCTCTTTAATCAAGTACTCTTTAAAATCTATTTTTTCCCCATCAACAGTCTTTTTGTCGTGAGCCTTTTCACTCGACCACAAGCTTTCGAACCAATCTTTTATCTCGTTATAATCGGATTGGGTTCCCTGGCCGATGATGTTTAATTCTACATTATGTGTTTTTTTAAATCCGATGCCCGCTTCGGTAAGATTTGAAATGCCCATTATATAATAATGCTCGGGTACCTCTTGGGATGCGCTTTCAAAAATATAAGCCTTGGCGTGACAGAAATTGGGTTCAAGGGTTTTAACCTTGACTTTTTCTTGTTTTAAAAAAGACACGACTTCTTGGGCGAGGGAGCTTAATTTTAACGCAGCTTCTATGGCGATGTTGTCATTTAGTAAATCTATGGTACGAACTTTAATATTTTCGGTGTGAACGATATCGCCGAGCACAAAATTAACCGCTTTAATTTTTTCATTAATTTTATGAGACAGGTATGCAAGCGCACCGATGGTGAAGTATCCGGTTACCAAGCTGAATTTTTCCTCTTTCGTATATTTTGCAATCCATTCATGAACGTTAAGATTCGTATTTTTATTGTCTAAAATCATTTTTTTCTCGCACAATCATTTTTGATTTCAATCCAGGATCAAGTTGGCTTTACCCTGCTTATTTTTCTGCCAAAATTTTTTTCACTGATTGTTCCACCTGTTCGGCAATAGCGATACACTGACCGCAAATCTCGGCATCCGGTTGATAATCTGGGATTATGCTACCGATTGGATATTTAGACGGTAAATAAATCGTATCGAGAAGTTCGCAGTCATCTTTCGAAATATCAATTGCTATACCGTTCTCTTTTAAGACCTGTCGAAGTTTTGCAATGCTGTGGGTTTTGACCAGTTTGTAAGATAATTCCACAAAAAGAGATTTTAGCAGCTTTTCCACACTCTGCTGTACATTCTGCAGACATGAGTTGAAAAGACTGCTGTTGAGCAAAATTTTGGCGGATTCCAGATTTTCAGCAGCATAATCGAGCCACATTCTGGTTTCATCTTTCATAGACGACTTCTCCGTTATTGATTTCTGTAAGAATGGATGCATCCGCTGCATCAGCTCTGACCGGAAAAATATCTACGGGGATTTTACTTGAAACCGGTCGTGTCATTTTTCTGTATTTCAAGGAAAGCTTAAGATATCCTTCACGGCTTTCTTGAAAAACGGCAACATCCATATCGTGAGGTTCGTCAGATGTAATAAAGGATCCGAAAATGACAATTTTTTGAATATCCTTGTCTTTTTTAAGACAGTCAACAATCTGGTTTTTTAGTTTTTGTTTTTCACTGAGTGTGGCCATAGTATTACCTTTTTTCTGGCCTGCGTAACCGCAAGCGATAACCTAAACTGGAGATTTAGATTCCGGAAACGTCCAGCGAAAGTTCCCGAAGATATAAGTGGACGAATCAATTCCAAAATCTAATTTCTCGAAATTCATAGAGAGATTTCATTGAGTTATGCCAACTTATCAATATATAAAGGAATTGTAAAGAAGTTTGCTAAAATGAAGATTTGCACACAAAACTTGTTTCCAGTTAGGGGAAAAAGGTCCATTTCTGAATGGAAACTCGTTATGTGTCGTGGTAACGATCGTAAGCAGCACAGGTGCCTTCGCTGGAGACCATGCAAGGGCCGATGGGCTGAACGGGCGTGCATTTTTTTTTATAAAGGGGGCATTCGGGCGGAGTTTTTAACCCCAAGAGGATGTCACCGCAGGCACATTCCTTCGGCGCTTTACTTTCGGCAAGTTTAATATCAAACACGTTTTGTGCATCAAATGCTGCGTAATCTTTTCTAATTTTGAGACCGCTTAAGGGGATGGTCCCGAGGCCTCGCCAGGCGGCATCCACTGTTTCAAAAACAGCGTTCATCATCGACAAGGCCTTTGGATTGCCCTCAACCGTGACGGCCCGTTGGTAACTGTTTTCAAGCTTTGGGGCATTCTCTTCAATCTGTTTGGTCAGCATGAGTATGGACTGCAATATATCGATGGGTTCAAATCCTGCGATGACGCAAGGAACGTTGTACTGTTTGTAAAAGGGGATGTAGGCCTTAACACCAATAATCACGGAAACGTGTCCGGGAAGGATAAAGCCGTCAATCTTTGTTTCCCGGTTTTCTGCAAGGGTGAAAAGAGCGGGCGGGAGAAGTTTGTGAGCGCACATGACAAAATAGTTGTTCAGATTCAAGTCATGGGCCGCCAGTATCGATGCAGCGATAGTCGGGGCTGTGGTTTCAAAACCGACACCTAAAAAAATGACGCTTTTATGCGGATTCTTTTTGGCAATGTCGATGGCATGGAATGTCGAATACACCACGCGGATATCTCGGCCGCCGGCTTTTTCATGCTGGAGGGATGAATTCGCTCCGGGCACCCTGATCAGATCCCCAAAAGTGGTGATAATGACATCATCGAGTTTGGCCAGTTCGATAAAAGCGTCGATCTCATTTTGGGCGGTAACACACACCGGGCATCCGGGACCGGAAAGCAGCGAAATGGTTTCCGGTAACATGGGCTGGATTCCGTTTCTGAAAATCGACACGGTATGGGTTCCGCAGACTTCCATCAGCCGGATATCTTTTCGACTTGTCTGTATTATCTGTTCGATGATTCTCCGGGAAAGCTCGGGATCCCGGTATTCATGCAGGTGTTTGATGGACATGTTTACTCAGTTTTGAAAAACTTGATCTTTGGGCAGTATCTGAGATTATTGGCTATTCCATTGAATCATACAACGGGAATACTGGAATATTGGAGTGATGGAATGATGGGCGACGACATGCTTTCAGCGTTATAAAATATAGGTTAATTTTGATATTCTTAATTGGCAACATTCCTTGTTCCCTCAACATTCCAGTATTCCAATATTCCAGTATTCCAACCATATGTAATAAAATGTGATCTCATCTCTATAAAATGAAATCAAAGCCTGGGCAGCTTCGCCAGGATTTTTATTTTTGTTTTTCATCTTGGAAGATCACTGATGCTGCTTCTCTGATCAGCTTCAAGGATTCCAGTGCGTCTTTTTCGTTGATTTTGTGAATGGCAAAACCGGCATGCACAATGACGTAATCTCCGATCGCGGGATGGTCGACCAGAAGGAGGCTGGCTTCTCTTTTAACGCCGTCAACGTCGATGGTGGCCACATTGTTTTCAATTTTTATGATTTTTGATGGTATTGCCAGACACATATTTTACACTACCTCTTGTTGAGTTGAACATTAACGCCGATATCCTTCAGCTCCGCAACCACCATGTCAACCAGGCGGCTTAAATTCCGGTCAACCTCGGCGGACAAGTTCAGACCCGTGGAAAGATCTTCGGGCTCAATGCCGAACAGGGTAATATGTTGAGGCATGCTGCCGCTAATGGCGGCAATTCCCATGACATCGGCCAGGCCGATTTGATGGGGAGATGTTTTGGAACTGAAAAAAGCAGGCGGGTCTTCAATTCTTACAATGGTACCGGGATCTTTTCCGGTTTTGACGGCGTCGATGATCAATACATGGCTGCGTTTTTCAAAATAGGGCAGAAGTTCCAAACCCATTGTGCCGCCATCGATGATCTCAACGGCATCTGAACAATTGTAGCGGTGTTTAAGTTCCTCGACGGCTTTAATGCCAGCACCTTCATCGGACAGCAGCAGATTGCCTATCCCCAGAACCAGTATATTTAAAAAAGATTGCCCGGAGTTTTTTGAAGATTGCTTTTTACTCAAGTTTTCGTACACGCGGTGAACATTGTGATTCGGACAACCATATTGCCTTTTTTGAAAACACATGGCGATGGTTACCCACTGCTAACATCATCTACCGGGTTGAATTTCAAAATGCCCTGACCTTAACGATTTCTTTGCGCCGAGTATCCACCATGTGAATGGCGCACGCCAGACATGGATCAAAGGAATGTACGGTCCTCAACACTTCCAGGGGTTTTTCCGGGTCAGCAACCGGGTTTCCGATGAGTGACGCCTCGTAAGGACCGAGGGCATCCTCACTGTTGCGGGGACCGGCATTCCAAGTGGACGGGACCACGCACTGGTAATTTTTAATCTTCCCATCCTGAATGACGACCCAGTGGGAAAGGACACCTCTGGGTGCTTCATGAAACCCGAAACCTCTTTGCTCACCCCTGGGAAATACCGGCGGGTTGAACGTGGCGGTGTCGCCTTTGCCGATATTGTCGATTAAGGCCTGCCATTGGGACACAACCGCATCATGCATGACCGCACATCGGATGGATCGGCCGGCGATTCTGCCGATGGTGGAATGAAGTGAACCGATGTTTACCCTGGCGCTTGAACCGACCAGAGACAATACGGAATTGACCGTATCCAATACCGTTGTGGCATACATTATCGTGGGTTTATGGCCCGCGGCATACATGCACAATACATTGGCCAGCGGGCCGACCTGGGCGGGCTTACCGTTGAAACTCGGCGCCTTTACCCATGAATATTTATTCTTTTCATCATATTCCGTATGGTTCGGAACCGTCTCTTCCTCCCAGGGATGACGATTCCAGTCACCCTGATACCAGGAATGTTTAATACTTTCCTTGACATTCTGTTTAAAGAAATCGTCATTGAAAGACGTGATCGGCTTGAATTGAGCGATGTCCCCTTCGGGGATGTAGCCGCCCGGCAGTTCAAATGCAACTCCCCTGGTATCCAGCGGCATATCCGGAACACACAGGTAGTTGGTGACACCCTTTCCGAAGGTCGTCCAGTCGGCATACAACGCTCCAACCGCGGCAACATCCACCATATAAACATTTTTCACGAAATCACCGATTTCGTCGATCAGGGTTTTGACATAATAGAGACGTTCCATGTTCAGGGCCGATTGGTTGTCGGGATTGATGGGATTGGCGACCCCGCCCACGGCCAGGTTTTGAATGTGCGGCGTTTTGCTGCCGAGAATCGCCACGGCTTTGTTAATGATACGCTGGTATTCCAGTGCCTGCAGGTAATGGGCCGCAGCCAGAAGGTTTACCTCAGGAGGCAGTTTCATTGCGGGATGCCCCCAGTATCCACTGGCATAGACCCCGAGTTGACCGGAATTGACAAAGGTCTTGAGCCTGTCCTGGGCGGCCTTCATTTCGTGCCGGCTGTTTTTAGGCCAGGTGGAGAGCTTTTCCGCCAAATCTGCGGCCCCTTTGGGATCGGCACTTAACGCCGAAACGATATCGACCCAGTCCAGGGCACACAGGTGATAAAAATGGACGATATGATCAAATATGGCGTGGGTTCCCATTATCAAGTTGCGGATATACTGAGCATTCAGAGGGACTTCCAGATTCAGAGCGTTCTCGATCGCCCGGACCGAGGTAATGGCATGAACGGTGGTTCAGACCCCACAAATCCGCTGGGTAAAAATCCAGGCATCCCGGGGATCACGGCCCTGCAAAATTACCTCAATGCCCCGCCACATCTGTCCGGATGACCAGGCGTTGACCACCTTTCCGTTGTTGATTTCACATTCAATTTTAAGATGACCCTCAATCCGGGTTATGGGATCGATGACGATTCGCTTGGACATTTAATGCCTCCTTTATTTGCAAATGCTTCGCTTAGGACCGGCGATAGATCGGCAGTCTTTTGATAAAATAGAGAAACGCCATGATTTCCATGGATACGATCCCCAGAGATATGAAAATTTCGCCGACAGCCGGGAAATAGTGCCAGCCGCTTCCGGGATCAAATCCAATGATGTAGGTATTGAGCCGGTAAAGTGACGCCGAGAGAACAATCGAAACAGCGCAGAGAAATAAAACACGCGCACTTCTCCGATTGGCAGAGACCAAAAGAATTCCCATGGGAATCAAAAGCATCAGGTTCTCCAACAGAAACATGTTTCCATTCAGGTCTCCCTTAAAGGCGAGATTTAGATGACCTCGGATCACAACATCCGCGAACCGGATCACCAGATAAATTGCAATCAACCCGGCCATCACCGCAGAAACCTTGCCGAGCAGGTCCGTTTCTTCAAGGATCGGGTATCTTGAACCCGTGATGCTGGATTCGAAAACAACAATGGCGTATCCCAGGAAAATGCATGATATCAAAAACAGAAGCGGTAACAGGCGGGTCCACCACAAGGGACTGAGCTTGCTCCCGGCAACCACCATTACGGTTCCCAGCGACGACTGGTGCATGGTCGGCAGCAGGATTCCCAGTGCGATGAAAACGAACATGATTTTGTTCATAAAGGCTTTTGCATTGTCAGCCCCGAATTTTTCTAGAAAAGTGGGTGTAAATTCGATCCAAAGAACTGCGACATAAGCGCCCACACATAATGCCACTTCCAGTAAAACCGAATTGGGATTGGCGTACCAGGGCAGAAAGATGTTATACAATTGCCAGTATCGTCCAACATCGATAACCACCGCTACGCCTGCCAAAGAGTAACCGAACAGACTGGTCATCAGTGCCGGTCGCACCAGCGGGTGATATTCTCCCTTGTTTAAAACATAGACGAGAAGGGCCATGGCATATCCGCCGCATCCGAAGGCGGTTCCGATAACCACATCGAACGCGATCCATATTCCCCAGGGATAGCCGTCGCTCATATTGGATACGGCGCCGATACCGTAAATGAACCGTTTGGCCATGAAAATGAGGGAAATCAGAAAAATTAAGCCACAGATCAAAAAGGTCGGAGTCAGAATTTTTCCTTCCAGGGGTTGTTCGGTTTTCATAAACCACTCCTTAAGCGCAGGGTAATTTCTCATTAAGTTTCAGGGGATCGCCCACTGACATGATTCCCCCGGACCGGACCGTTACGATTTCTTATTCTTTTCAGCTCTCTTCACCAAAAAGATCAATCCGCCGAAAGCGACGATGGGAAGAATCATGCCCTTATAAAGGGTGTGTTGTATATTTTCGGCAATCGCCGTATATGAATGGTCCGGAAGCACCGGGAGGCCCAGTTTATCGAAGGGAACTCCGGAGAGCATCAGGATCTGGGTGCCGCCACCCTCGCTTTTGCCGTAAATATGAGACATATAGTTTTTGGCTTTATGAATCTGTATTTTGGTCGATGACATGTCGGACACCGGAAATTCGTAGTATTTTCCGGCGGTCATTTTTTGTCTGCGTTCAGCTTCTTCAAGCAGATCTTTTACAGGACCGAACAGGGAAGCTCCGGTTGGGCATTCGCCGCAACAGGCCGGAATTTGACCTTTGGCCAGCAAATGGCTGCACAGCTGGCATTTAACGATTTTTGGAAAAGGATTGTCCCACTCAAATTTGGGAATATTAAATGGACAGGTCACCTGACAGTAGCGGCAGCCAATGCAGGCGTTTTTATTATAAGAAACAATCCCTGTCTTTAACTCCTTGGTCAAGGCGGACGCAGGGCATGCGGAAACACAGGCGGCATCAACGCAATGCATGCAATGCCGTTTAACAAAGGCATAACCGTCGATTTCCAGATCTTTGTTCTTTGCAGTTCCGTTTTCGTATTTTTTAATAATGTTCAGGGTTGATGCGCTGAGATCCGCAGGATTGTCCCAGAGCCTTTCCGAACCGGAATGTTCAACAGGCATGGCGTTGGCCTTTTTACAGGCAACCATGCATACCTGGCATCCCACACAAAGCGTGGCATCATACAGAATCCCCAGTGCATCAGGGAGCCTTTTCCCCTCCGAAGAAGTTGCGACGGCCGGAGACGCCATTGCCAGTACGGCGCTTCCCGCCAACCCCTTGAGAAAGTCACGCCGTTTGATTTTCATGGATTAATCTCCTTTATCTTTGTCGCCCAGACGTTTTGCAACCATAGCCCCGGCGCCGATGGCTGCTCCGGCGATACCGCCTAACAGTGCCGCAGAACCTTTGGAAATCCCGGTGCCTCTTTGTGTTTGGATCGGTGCATGTTCAGCAGCAGGGGTTACAATCCCGATGTCCGAGGTGGTATGAAGCGGAATGGTGAACCCGATCCCTTCTTCCGTGCATCCAAAGCAGGGATGACCGGTACCCACGGGCCAGGCGCCCGAACCTGCGTCGCAGAACAGAATCGAGGGGCAGTTGGCATGGGTCATGGGTCCCTTACAGCCCAGTTTATAGAGGCAGTACCCCTGGAGATGCCCTTCATCGCCGAATTGCTCGGCAAAACGGCCCGCATCGAAATGGGGCCTTCTCTCGCAGTTTTCATGGATGAGGCGGCCATAGGCAAACTTGGGTCTGCCCAATTCATCAAGGGCCGGGAGTTTTTTGAATGTCAGAAAATAGAGTACCGTTGAAAGAAAATTATATGCATTGGGCGGACAACCGGGGATCGAGACGACGGTGGTCCCTTTAAGGAATTGAGGTACACCGGTAGCGCCGGTGGGGTTGGGTTCCGACGACTGAACCCCGCCCCAGGATGCGCAGGACCCGATGGCGATCACTGCGGCGGCTTTTGCTGCGGTTTCTTTGACAATATCCGCAAAAGGTCGACCGCCGATCATACAGTAAATGCCGCCGTCTTTGATTGGAACCGACCCTTCAACGACCATGATGAACTTTCCCGCATTTTCTTTGATTGAATTTTCAAAGGCAGCCTCAGCCTGGTGTCCCGCCCCGGCGTTTAATGTTTCGTGATAGTCAAGGGAAATGAGATCTAAAATCAGATGTTCCAAGCTGGGATGGGAGGTTCGCAAGAGGGATTCCGTACATCCGGTGCATTCCTGACCATGCAGCCAGATTACCGGCGGGCGCCTGGGGTTGCTGACGGCTTCGGCAATTTGCGTTCCGGCGCTTAAGGGTAAACCCATGCTTACGGCCATGATTCCGCAGAATTTCATGAAATCCCGCCGTGAGACGCCTTTTAATGTTTCTCTGATGGGACCTTCAAAATTATGTTCTTTCATTTTTTGCCTCTTTACTGGAAGGTAACAGGGAATCGTTTTACACCGCCAATTGGCAGCTGTTTTTAAAAAATGAAATTTAGATCAATCTAATTATTTGTAATTCAAGGAAAAATTTTTAGAATGAAAACCGCCATGTGTCTTCCATAAGATCTCGAACATGCCAAATCAGATAAATCCGCACGCCGGCCGCCTCACAAAAAAAGGCCATCCCGAGTCGGGATGGCCTAAACATGAGCATAACTCGTCAATACTTGTTCCCATTTTGGCGATCTTTATATCATCTTGGGTTGTCAAGTTGTTCGGTAAGATGCTACAATGTAGATTACCACAAAATAGTACAACTTTTATACCAATTTCAATATATTAGATCGACTTGTGGAAGTCAAGAAATTTTTTTATTCAAAAAGATTGGTCGCGAACCGCTTCAAAGTGCTCGCATACCCAGCTATTCGTCCTCGTCGAGATCCGTCGGGTCGTCGTCGGATATTTTCAATGAATAGGGTAAATTTTTAATATCGTCCTTCCCATCAAAATCTTCTTCGGGGATGTCTTCGTCCAGCAGATCGTCGATTTCCACCTCATCCTCTTCAATTTCATCCAGAGGCAGCGGCTGTTCCCGGTCTTTGGACAAAAGATCAATGTCGTCAAAAAAGAGTTCAACAGGCTGATCAGTATCTGATTCATAAATTTGTGTCACGGCAGTAGCGATCCCTTCCGCATATATGCCGATTGGAAACAGATTTTGAGTCCTTAATGTCTTAATCAGTGCGTCCTTGCCTTTTTTGATGGCCGATTTTATGGTCTCATTACCAAATGTTTCCTCACACATAAGGGAAAATATTTCTTTGTCCAGTTCGGCGTATTCCCTGATGATAAGGCCGGTTTTTTCATCGTTTTTCAAAACCATGTATTTTTGTTTCATTCTTTGTCTCCTTTGAATACAATCGATATTACAATCGGTTTATCGAAGATCATAAAAAACAAGTGATGTCAACTCACAATAGAAAAATATTGACCTCAAATCTCCAAAATGTTAGGTGAAACCTTTAAGGTATCGGAGGGATGGCTGAGTGGTTGAAAGCGGCGGTCTTGAAAACCGTTGAGTGTAACAGCTCCGTGGGTTCGAATCCTACTCCCTCCGCCATTTTCATTCATAGGTTGATGGGTTGGTGCGGCAAGCTGAGTTTAAGTACTTGAAAATGTATGGCAAATCCTTTCCCGTCGACGCGTCGATCATTTAAACAAGTTTCGATAAACGGAGAGATGGCCGAGTCGGCTGAAGGCGCTCGCCTGCTAAGCGAGTGTGGGGCGAAAGTTCCACCCCGGGTTCGAATCCCGGTCTCTCCGCCATAGCAAAATTGAATTGGCCGATTTTGGCAGATGCTGGAATCGGCTATTTTTTTGAGAAATTTTGGAATTTATAAGCCCCTTTTAAAAATTGTAGAAATTCGGGCGAAATCCTTGAACGGTTTGCAATGATAATGCTTGGCACTTTGCAGATTTTCATCCCGGAATGCTTCAACTCACTGTAAAAAAGGTTTTTTACGATGACATCAACTAAAAATTTGAATATAAATTATTGACATAATGCTCTTTTTATCATTTATTAGATGTCTCGGATCGAGGATGATATACATGTGCCCCCCTTTTTTTTGTAAGAGTTTAGCCTTTTGAAAATGAAAATCGATGTCATAGACAATCTTCAAGGCCAGATGGAACCTTTGACTGATACGGAAGCGGAAAGGGTTGCAACACTGATCAGACAAAATACTCAGGACGTTAATAAGGGAGAGTATACTCCGGCCGAAATGGAAAAACTGAATGCATTTGCAATCCCTAAAAAAATTCAGGAAGAAATGCGCAGAGGATACCTGGTGACGCTTTCCAATGACGAAGGAGATCTGATCGGGTGTGCACTCGTCGTTCGAAAGGGGATGAGTTTTGTTATAAAAACCATCCAGGTCAGAACCGAATACTGCCGAAAAGGATATGGTTCACTTTTGTATAAACAATGTGAGAAACGGTTAAAACAGATAGGGATGAATCAAATCGAAGTCGAAGTCCCAAAATTCCAGCGCACGGAAATTTTTTATAAAAAGCATGGATTTGTAAAAACCGGTAATCCGACTCAGAGAGATCTATACTTTGCTATGTTTAAATATCTATAAAATAAAGGTATTTAATACCATTCAAGATTCACCTTTTTCACACCCGCCATCAACCGTCGATCAGGATTATCAAATTAGAGAAAAACAGTTCAGATTCCGGCTGAAATGGCCTTCAAAATCGGATCGAATCTTTAGAATTTCATCGATTGTGTGAAAACCCCGTGTTTAAGTTCGAATGATGTCCTCCAGAACATTGGGCTTGAGTTGGCTTTTTGGGCAGCCTCCCGGGATTGGATAGACTCTTAATGCAAAGGAAACCGATGCCTTCAACAGAGAACCAAAGAACGCGAAGCCTGCTTATCCAGTGGTATCACCGACATCACCGCCGACTGCCCTGGCGTGAAACCGATGATCCCTACCGGATATGGATTTCGGAGGTGATGCTGCAGCAAACACAGATACAAACGGCTCTACCCTATTATCAAAAATTTTTACGTGAATTTCCGGACGTCAAAGCGCTGGCAAGTTCGAATTTGCAAAAAGTTTTAAAAGTCTGGGAAGGATTGGGATATTATGCCCGGGCGCGCAATATGCACCGAGCGGCAAAGACTATCCTCGAACAACACGACGAAAAATTCCCCGACACCTGGGAGACGTTTCGGAAATTGCCGGGTGTCGGAGAGTATATCGCAGCTGCTGTTCTTAGCATCGCCTTCAATCAGCCGTATGCCGTTGTGGATGGCAATGTCAAGCGTGTGCTGGCCAGGTTCCACGAAATTTCAGGACCGGTAAATAAATCTTCTTCGTATAAAACTTTTAAACAAGCTGCCGAAGCTTTGCTTGATCGCCGGTATCCGGGAATTTTCAATCAGGCTTTGATGGAGTTGGGGGCCAGGATTTGCAAACCCAAAAATCCCGATTGCATGAGTTGCCCGGTACACTTCGGATGCCGTGCCAACCAGACAGGTCGTGTTGATCAATTCCCGAAACGCATAAAGACGCCAGAAACACCACTACACCACATCGCTGTCGGGGTTGTATACAAAAACAACCACATGCTGATTACGCGCCGTAAACCCGAAGGGTTGTTGGGCGGATTATGGGAATTTCCCGGCGGCAAAGTCAGAAAGGATGAACGTCCTGAACAGGCATGTGCCCGAGAGATCAAGGAAGAAGTGAATCTGAGCGTGACGGTCACCGGGCATATTGCACAGGTCAAACATGCCTACACGCACTTTAAAATCCTGATGGAAGTCTTTTCATGCCGATATCTGTCCGGTGACGTAAAACTCAAAGGTCCGGTCGATTTTCGATGGATTACCATCCGGGAAGTCGATCAATATCCGTTCCCAAAAGCCAACCTTAAGTTTATACCTGCATTGAAAACCTCGTGCTCCGGGCTAAGCCAAAAATAGATGGCCTTGCCTTGGAATTTTGGGGTCTAAAATCACAAATTCCAAGCACCAAATTTCAAATAAATCTCAAATTCAAATATGTAATGACCAAAACCATTAAGTAGGAAATATATAATATGCTTATATACTTGTGTCCATTTGCGGTTATCTATTTTCTAATTTCTAATTCCTCTTTTCTAAAAATGAAACATAGTTTGGGTATTTGAATTTCGGTCATTGGGATTTGATATTTGGATTTCAGCAAGTCAATGAACATCCAACCTATGGCGGGGTTTTTTACTTGCCTTTAGAACCAATCAAGCTACGATTTCTGTTCCCGACTCTCCTTTAACAGCACTCTCGATATCCTCGATGGAAGCGATGACGGCTCTTTTACCGGATTTTCGAACAAACTGGATGGCGGCTTCGATTTTAGGCCCCATGGAGCCGGGAGGAAAATGACCCTCTGATAACAATCGGGCAGCCTGCTTGAGGGTCAAGGATCTGAGGAACTTCTGATTCTTCTTTCCATAATTCAGCGCAGCGCCCTCTACGTCGGTGGCAATCAGAAAAATATCCACTCCCACCTCTTCCGCCAGTTTTGCGCTGGCAAGGTCTTTGTCAATGACCGCATCGACCCCGCTAAAACTTCGCCCTTCACGAATAACCGGTATGCCTCCGCCGCCGCAGCAGATCACGATAAAATTCATATCAATGAGTTTTTTGATTTCGCGTTTTTCAACAATGGTAACCGGCAGGGGAGAGGCCACAACCCGGCGGTATCCTTTTGCGGTTTTTCGGGTCGGATAGGGAAGGGTCTGTGCTCTTGTCTTTGAAAAGGCGGGCCCCACGGGTTTGGACGGGTTTAAGAATGCCGGATCGTTTTTATCCACAACCACATAACTCAAGAGGCTGACAAAGTAATGTTCGGTGTCATCCCCAAGATGCATCAATTCCGTATCCAGGGTCGATTCGATCATGTAACCGATCTGCCCTTGGGTCTGTGCAACCAGGATTTCTAACGGAAGTTTCGGAACCAAACCACAGCTTTCCTGTTGCAACATGAGGTTGCCCACCTGGGGTCCGTTTCCGTGGGTGATGATGATCCTGTATTTCCGGGAAAGCCCGGCAATCTGTCGAATGGGCAGTTTCAAATTTTCGAACTGTTCGTCAACAGTGCCTTTCTGACCTTTTCGAATCAGGGCATTGCCTCCAAGCGCCACCAGAAGTGTCTGTTTATTTTTTTCCATCACGGTGACCTTTTTCGATACGGTTATTCCCGGTTTCTTTTATTTAATTTTTCGTAAGAGTTTAGCCTTTTGAGAATGAATCGCTCCAGGTGTGCTTAAATTTTTTCTGAAAGAACTCGTAGATAACGGCTCGTAATGAAAAAACTG
>Ga0210069_1000022_pt1 | contig 27930 bp, 29 predicted proteins | sample RushSE_TuleB_D2_FD_185568 | JGI IMG/M metagenome (GOLD analysis project Ga0210069, IMG submission 185568) | Wetland microbial communities from San Francisco Bay, California, USA, that impact long-term carbon sequestration - RushSE_TuleB_D2... | ecosystem: Environmental > Aquatic > Marine >... | reverse complement strand
GGCGCGATCCAGAACTTCAGGGCCTATTTCTTCTACGATCTCGAGAATAACACACTTTGCATCTTCCAGCAGATGGCCTGTTTCGGTTTCAAACACAAAGCCCCGTGAAACGATTTCAGGTCCGAAAATAACAATCCCGGTCTCTTCATCAAAGGCCATGTTCACTATAACCAGTCCATCTTCCGAGAGATCTCGCCTTTCCTTGAGCACACTTCTTCCGACATCTCCAACACCCTTACCGTCGATAAGCACCCGGCCTGTTACAATACTGTCTTGAACTTTACCGCCGTTTTCATCAAACTCTATGATCTGCCCGTTTTCAGCAAGAAGAATATTTTCTTTTACAATGCCGACCTGTTCGGCCAATCGTGAATGAAGAACCAGATGCCGGTATTCTCCGTGGATGGGAATAAAATATTTGGGCCTGGTCAGATTGATCATCAGCTTTAACTCTTCCTGAAACGCATGACCCGACACATGAATCTGCGATATCTTTTCATAAATAACGTCGGCACCTCGTCTGTATAGATCGTTGATAATCTTGGTGATGGCTCGCTCGTTTCCAGGTATAAATTTTGAAGAAAGGATGACCGTATCTTCTTTTTTGATCTTTATCTGCTTGTGCGTTCCTGCAGCCATGCGAGCAAGGGCCGCCATGGGCTCTCCCTGACTCCCCGTGGTGATGATAATGAGTTCTTCGTCAGGAAATTCACTGATCTGCTCAATGTCGATCTCCATTTCTTCCGAGATGTTGATGTAACCAAGTTCTTTTGCAATGGTTACACTTGTTTCTATGCTCCTGCCGTTGAAAATGACTTTTCTATTGATTGCCTGAGCGATATCAACTACCTGCTGAATTCTAGTAATACTGGAGGCAAAAAGACCGATAATGATTCGACCCTTTCTGCCGGTGGAAATTCTTCCCAGGGTGTCCCCAACCTCCTGATCGGAGATGGTATATCCTTCCCTTTCAACATTTGTTGAATCTGACAGGAGCGCAAGAACACCTTTTTCGCCATATTGTGCAAATTTATTTACGTCGGTGATCATACCGGCAGCAGAAGTATGACAGATTTTAAAATCACCGGTATGGATAACGAGTCCCAAAGGTGTTTTAATGGCAATACCCACTCCGTCAACCGCACTGTGGCAGACACGGATAAATTCGAGTTCAAAAGCGCCCAATTCAAGTATTGATCTGGGAGAAATTTGATGTAATGAAACCGGCAAAAAGAGGCCATGTTCTTCAAGTTTTTTTCGCAAAACACCCAGCGTAAAAGGCGTTCCATAAACCGGCAGATTCATCTCTTTAAGAAGATAAGGCACTGCACCGATATGATCTTCGTGGGCATGCGTCAAGACGAGTCCTTGGATATTCGATTTTATTTGCTTTAAGTAATTCATATCCGGAATAACATAATCGATGCCCAGCATATGGTCTTCCGGAAACATCAGCCCGGCGTCCACGATAAATGCTGAATCGCCGTATTCAAACACCATCATGTTCAGTCCAATTTCTCCCAACCCGCCCAAGGGTATTATTTTTAGCATGGCGTTCCGTTCTTTTTATCTTTTTCAAAGGATTCCAGGATGACATGTCTGACTTTTTTCATAAGATCATTTTTTGTTTCCCTGGTGTAATCCGAAGATTCAATCGGCTTTAAAATTTCAAGTAAAACATTTCCAGGTTTAATGGAAATCTGATTTTTGGGCATGATCCGTCCTGTTCCGTGAATGACCACCGGGATGATGGAGACACCGGAATCAACCGCCACCACAAATCCTCCCTTTTTAAACAGCTGGATATCGTGAGTGCGACTACGGGTACCTTCAGGAAAGATGATGACAGACATGCCGTTTTTAATAATTCCTGTTACTTTATTCAGGCTTTCTATGGCAGACTTCCGATCGGAACGATTGATACTGATATAACCGGCTCTTTTCATGGCATGACCGAAAATCGGTATATTAAAAAGCTCGGCCTTTGAAAGCCATCGGAATTGAACAGGAAGATACGCCTGAAGAACAGGGATATCAAAATTGCTCATATGGTTGGGCATAAAAATGAATGCCCTGCCGGAATTCAGGTTGGAAAGACCTTTTACGGTGACCTTGATATTGCAAAGCGCAAGTACCCATCTTGCCCAGATTCTTGCAACCCTGTGTGAGGCATCGCCACTTGAAGTGATAAAAGAGACAAAAATTGCCATTACGGACATAAAAGCAGTCACAAAAATAATCCATAACGTAACGATCGCAGTTCGTATCATTCCAATATCATGAATCTTTCATCAATACACAGTCGGCTTGGACACCCCATTCAAGTGGTGGTGCCCTTAAAAACTTCCCTTTATTAATTCCGGTTTTATTCGACACCGTGATGAAACGGGTGTGATTGAACTCTAATCGGACTATATTTTAATTTCGAGGGCATCAAATATCGAGTCTGCAATCCTGATAAGCCAATTGCGTTGTGTTTCAGTAGCATAACCCATGCAGTCACATCGCATCTTTTTTTGGGTGCGTATCAGCATCTCAAATGCGATCAGATTGGGTTCCAGGTCAACGGCAAAATAAAATGGCTGGCAATCGGTATGCTCCGCTTGAATATCGGTAAGGATATTCTGATCAAGCTGAATCCAGTAAATGCCATCTACTTTGGAGGAACTATAGTTCTTCTCCATAAAGGCCTTGATCAATTCATAATCATTGGGCCTGAGATCATCAATAACGTATTGTTTCATAAAAACAAAATTATCACAGTTTCTTGTGTCGCGCAAGTTGTATGTTGGCCGGATTATCATCATTTGCGGCACTGTGAATGCGGTGGTATCTTGATTGCCAAAACATGTCATGTTACGATAAAAAGCGGCTCGAGTCTTGGGCACATCTATTCGGTTAAAGCCTTATACGGTAAGGCCGGAAAGGTTTTATTGCAATGGATTGTGATATATATCAGACATTGCCCTAAATTTTCAAAAAAAGCGATATGAATCATGCCGTAGCATGCCCGGTATTTTGGGTGTCTGAATCCTGTAAAATTATGTAATAACCGTATGTCCCTGGAGTTCTGAATGATTTCGTTTAATACGTATTTGATCGCCTATCTGTGCATCTATCTTATCAGTGCTGTTTTGGAAATGGGTATTGAGCAGATAAACATCCGTTATCTCAATGCACACGGACAAAACGTTCCCGATGCTTTTCAGGGGGTGATTCAGGAAGAGGAGTTGAAAAAGATCATCCGATACACATCAGACAAGGTCCAGTTTAAACTTGTACAAGGCGTTGTCATCAAAATTTGTTTTCTTCTTGTTGTCATATCGGGAATCCTCCCGTGGCTCGCCGATCATTTGGCGAACATCAATTTTTTGTTGGCAGGTTTGATCTTTTTTGCCTCTATCGGATTGGCAGAGATGTTGGCCGGTATTCCTTTCGATTATTATCATAGTTTTATCATCGAAGACAGGTACGGTTTTAATACAAAGACCATTAGAATTTGGATTTTCGATCTGATGAAGTCCTTACTTGTAATGATGGTTCTGGGCGGTTTTCTCTTGGCCGCACTCCTGTTAATGATAGCGTATGCCGGCAGGAACTGGTGGGTTTGGGCCTGGGTGGTTTTTGTGAGTTTTCAGTTGATCATGGCCCTCATTTATCCAACGATTATTGCCCCCCTTTTTAATAAATTCACACCCCTTGAGGATGGCGATCTTAAAGCCGACATTCAGCAGCTCGCAGAGAAAGAAGGTCTCAGGATTGAAGGGATATATCTGATGGACGCCACCCGCAGGACCCGGCATACCAATGCATATTTTTCAGGAATCGGAAAAACCAAGCGGATCGTGCTGTTCGATTCCTTGATTCAGTCTCACAGTCAGGAGGAAATTCTGTCGATATTGGCACATGAGATCGGACATCTGAAAAAAAATCATATTAAAAAACAATTGGTTATAATCAGCATTGTGTCCCTGTTTCTTTTTTTTATGACATCAAGGCTCATACCATGCCATGTGATGTATGAAAGTTTTGGTTTTTCAAACACGCCTGATTATGTGGGCCTTTTTTTAGTTGGAATCCTGTGGGGGCCTATAGGCTTTTTTATATCGCCCGTTGGAATGGCGATTTCCAGAAGATTTGAAAGAGAAGCGGATGTTTATTCCATTAGGATTTTAAAGACTGCGAAACCCCTTTCAAACGCGCTGAAAAAAATGGCAAAACAAAACCTTTCAAACCTCAAGCCGCATCCTTTGTATGTTGTTTTCAACTATTCTCATCCGCCAATGCTTGAAAGGATCGACTATCTTGAAGCCTGTAAAATCCAAGAATATCCATAACGAAAGCCCGGGGATAGAAATATGTGCGGACAATTATGGAGGGGGGAATTGTTCCCTGGTCAGGATAAAAACCAGGGAACATGACATTTAAAATCAGATTATGTTTCTTCAACAGTAATTGCGCCGGGTTCACAAACTTCAACGCAACTTTCACACCCCAGGCATTCATCTGCATTTACAGGATGAGATTTGTCGTCAATCATCTCAAAAACTTCGACAGGACAGACATCAACGCACTCTTCACAACCTTCACACTTGTCTTCATCAACAGTAGGAATAAAAGCCATTTTAAAAGCCTCCTTTCAAATAAAGTTAGGTCACGGCAAAAAGCTGCCGCTTATCTGCTATCGGGCAAAATCCATATACCAATTGATTTAGTGAGTCAAGCCTTGTTATTTATTTTTTTTAGTTTTACAGCACCGCCGGGTTTATCTTTGAAAATAGGCCAAAAAAGTTCTATCCCGTTATTTCGAGGTATGATTCCGGTTGGTATATGGTGAGAGCTATTGGGCAGAGGCGAGTTTGGATTTATGCCGGTCTTCAGCCTTGGGATTGAATTCGTAGCAATCAGCGCACTTGGTAAGGTATCTGTTTGGTGAACACTTCATCATGGCGCCGCCCAGTAAACCAAATCCCCCTGGAGTAGGTTTTATCTCAACGCTTACCTTGCAGCCGCAGTTCGAACATTTACCATTTACAATGATTGCCGATTTCTCCGGATTGGCTTCAAATATTTTTCTTAACACTTCTATCATTGGCAGTCACCTAACAAATCGTAATTATTTTGATATTCTCGGTTTTTGTCTTCTATCAAGACCGCTTCTTCTATCCTTTCGGGATCTACGTTCAGGGATATGTAAGGTATAAGAGAATTGTCGCCGGTCAATTCCCAATCGCCGTCCTCCGTTGTCCTTGGCAAATTCCGTCATAGTTTAATTAATATTAACCCTTTAATATCCTGGCATTCACAACCGTTAATCTTTTTCTTCGATAATGGATAGACCGAGGAGAGAATGCCCTGTAAAACGGTCATGAGAATTTTTCGATGAGATTCGGGTTCGTAAAAGTTTATGGTGTCCTGATAATCCCGGAAGATTATATTCCATATCCAAAATATCCCCAACCTTAAGCTTTTTAAGTACCGTGGAATCTTCTTTCACCAGGATACAGGGTTCGCTTGGCCTGATGTTTCTTAATTTAAATAGATAAACCGGCCCCATATCATTCAGGGAAAATTGTACGCTGTGGTATTTGTCCAGAATGAGTCTCGATTTGGTTCCATTGTCATTCAAGTTGTTCGTGGAAGTTTTTTCTTCCATGATTTCAACCTTTTTTAAATCTCTTTATCACCGATGTTATCATGTTTCGATTCCATGCCGAAAAATACCCCGTATCTTCTCGAGCTTGACATTTCTTAGGGCACTTAACGTATTATAATTCATAAGTTTCTAATTTTGTCATGTCAAGTAGAATTATATATAATTTATATATAATTTGATTGAATTAGGATATATTGTAGTTTATTAAAGAAAATTACTATATATTGTGTACTATTAAACCAATAAATCGAATAATATCGGTTTGTTCTGTTATAATGTCAGCTAAAGTACCGCCAACCGATTCCAGGTATTTGATCTATCCCAAAATAGTCATGGAATAGATCAAAAGTTCTTTAATAGGGATAATAACGATATGGGTGCCAATAATAGGGATACGGATAATACCATGGGTCGAAGTAATAAGGTGGGGGGTAATAATACTCATCTTTGGGCCAAAGGTATATTTCACGACTTTTAATCTCAAGATAAACATGTGAAAATTGATCGACTTTTTCGACCCGAGTACCGACGATAGTGCCTGCCACGGTCACCTTCCGGTCCTTGGTGTAGATTTCCGGATCTAAAAAGCCGTTTTGCGAAATGATGAATCTTCCTTTTGAATAATCCTTGGATTTGGGTGCTTCTCCCAGTCCCAAGGGAACCTGCAGGACTTTAATCAGCGAGCTGTCAGTCAAATTTTGAGTTTCCAGGATATACCCGCCCAGAATCACGGTTGTTCCCAGATACTTATCGGTTTCCTGTATGAGTGTTATAAAATCGACAGGCGCTATCGATTCTTTCCGTATCTGTTGAGATATAACGGAACACGAGATGACGAAGAACAGTATAAGAAATACCAGAAATACGGCTTTTGAAGTCTTCATGTTCACTCCTTAAATGCTGGTTATCCAAACAAAAATCTCTTAAAACGCTCATTAGGTCCTGCGAAAAATGATTTGGGCAACAACACATTGAGTATAAAGAACATGATCAATTGGCCTTTTATAGTGACGGCCTGTTTTCCAAATCACCTTTCTTCTTATCACATTATCAGATGAGTTTGCAAAAAGTTTAAAACCCGCCAGAGCATGAATCGGATAGTATGTGTGCCCTTATATCGGGATTAACGCCAGGTGGTGGAAGAAGGCTTTCACCAAAAGGATCTTTCTATGGGATAGGCTTCCTGTTGGGCATAAAACTACGCAATGTCCACATCGAATGCACAGTACTACGTATCGTCACGATCTGTTGTGGTATATGCTTGAGGGACGGGGTGCTCTCGGATTTGTTTCTAAACAGTCACCTATTTTTTAAAAAAGAGATATGTTGCAAGACCGACAAGAACAAGCGCGAAAATTTTTTTAAAGTTTGCGGTGGAAACATGCTCAATCAGCCGAGCGCCAATCTGTGCACCAATGATCCCACCTATGCCGAGTAAAAAACCGAGTTTATAGTCGACATTGCCGAGTTTATTATGGGCGATAAGGGAAGATATCGAGATGACAAGTATCGCAAGAAATGACGTCCCCACAGCCTTTTGTGCGGAATACCCCATGAAAAGGAGCAATGGAACCATCAGAAAACCGCCGCCCAATCCGGTAAATGCCGCACCGATACCCACAATAACGCCACTTACCACCATTATAATCATATGAATACTCATAACACGACATCCTTGTTTCCGGTGAAGTTGTTGAATTTCATTTTGCAAAATTTTACATCGGGCAGCAGCCCTTCAATTTGGAGCCATACCCGTGTTATACCTGTCCTTCCAGAATATCTTTGAGATGATGCCGCTAGTAGAGGAACTTGATCAATCGCATTTCCAGGTTTGATCTCAGGCAATTTCCTATTTTTCATCTTCAGGATAAAACGAAAGTTCTGTTTTTGTTTTATTGGCAAAAAATTTAAAAAAGCCGACTTCCTCTATTTCTTTTAAATTAATTTTCGGTTGATCCGTGCTTTCATTTAATACGGCTTTCCTTAAAGTTTGGGTTTGGTGAATTAGGATGACGGCAATTTTTTCGGCTGCTTGGGGATTTTCCGCCTCTACGAATTTCGTGGCATAAAATCCATATTTTTTGAGTTCACCGTCAATATTTAAGAGAAAATTTTCCCCGTGTAGTTGCACCTTGAATCTTTTCATCCAGTCCTCTTTGTCTGATAAAAAATGTTCAGGAAAATCCGGGTTAAATTGCTGTGACAAAACCGCAAAGATTAGAGTTCCAAATCCAACTTACCGACCGCTTCGATTTTTTCGGGCTTCCACCGGGGATTGTCGTCCTTGTCCACCAGACGCGCCCTTACACCCTCTACATAATCGGGATGGCTGAAAATGAAACGCGCCGCTGTGAGTTCGTTCCGAAACACGTCTTCAAGAGGAAGATGCTCGTTGCGGCGCAAGAGCATCAGGGTCACTGTCAACGCCGTAGGAGATCTTTCCGAGAGCCGCTCAAAGATCTGGTCGCAGAGGTGGGTTTGTATACTGCATTGTCTGAGGGATTCTATGATTTCCAAAAGGGAGTTTTTTCCTTGAAAATAGGCTGCCACCCATTCGTCCATATCGGGTTTGGCGGAAATCTCCTTTACAAAAAATGGGTCAAGTGTCGAGGCTAGCTCTCGGGCAGCCCGGTTTCTCGGACCCGGCAGGTGTGTCGCATATCCTTCCAAAATATTTTTCATTTCCGGCAGTCGATCAAATGGCGTTAAATGGGTTGCAAAACCCACACGAACGGTTTCGGCGCCTTTCATTTCATAACCCGTCAGTCCCAGATACTCGGGATATCCCGCAGGGCATTTGTCAAACATCCAACCGGTCGAGCCCACATCCGGGAAAAAACCGATTCGGGTCTCCGGCATGGCCATACGCGTGTGTTCCGTGGCCACTGCCAAGTCTGCCGCAGCAGCCAGACCCAGTCCTGCCCCCATTGTGATGCCGTCGGCAAGAACGATCACCGGTTTGGAAAATCGATGAAGCCGGATGAGCAAATCATATTCTTCTTTTAGAATCAGATCTGCACGCAAGGCCCTTTTTTCCTGTATGGCCCGGGCCAGGGCCTTAACATCTCCGCCGGCGCAGAACCCCCTTTCACCGGCGCCGTACAACATGATGAACTGGCAGCTCTTGTCAGCCTCTACCTGGTCCAGTGCGTTCCGGACCGAGCGAATCATCTCAAGATTGAGGCTGTTCAAAACATTCGGTCGGTTGAGTACGATGCTCATCATCCGAAGCTGCCGCCGAATCAAGACTTCCGGCTCCGGCTGCGCTTTCATCTCATTCAATTGAAGTCTCCTTTTGCAGGGACAAAATGCCCGATACTTCCGCTTCAGAATGAATCCGTCTCAGATCGTCGGAAACCATAGGACATGTACCAATGACGATATGAACTGTAATTTATCCCCAATTCAGTGACCAAGTCCACATGGTATTATAAATACATCCTGTACTGCGACAACCGCCGCCGTTGATGCTGATAACGGATATCGGTCGTATTGTCAAGAAGGCATTTTTCTCTAAACGGTCTGAAATGTTTGAATTTTGGGCCCAGGAATGCCGGCCGTCCAAATTCGGTTCAAAATCTAAAACACGCCTCGGCAGAGTCCCCAGGGTCCCATCGAATTGAATTTTAACGAAATAGAAGCCCAAGCATCAATCTTTGACAAGGTGAATGCCATTTCCTACACACATAAATTCATGGATTATTAATGGGTTATACGTGGTTACTCGATTTTTCGGTTGCATCCCCTGTATGGATTTCCCTTCTAAATCCTTTGAGTATTAAGTGGATTCATAAAAAAAATGTTTGATATCAAATAGATAACTTCTCTATCCCGTTTGGCATATCTATTGCATTCCTATTACTTCCATTCCAAACGGAAGGGTTACACACCGTTTTCTGCTTTGCACCATCATCATTGAACGGAAGACAATAAAAAAGTGTAAAACTGGATAATGTTGATATTGACACCTTAATAAAAGCATGACATACATCTTGGCCTTTTTGACGAGCTGTATATTTGAAAATAGGGTCTAATTTGAGGTAACATATGGCAAACACGCATAATCCATACCGCTTTAGTGCGGATATTTTTTTCCCCTGGCTGCTCCTTTTAGCTTTAATATCCACACTGGTCCTGACATGGTGCCAGGTGGAAAGTTTGAAAATTACACATCTTTGGGTGCTTATGCGATCATGGTCGGCTAAAAACTATTTGGTCATTGGGTTGACCTCCTGGACGTTTTTGGCGTTGGCATTGCGGATTTGGTTTGCCTGGCGGTACCGGTCTTATGCGCCCTTACGTGACGGTGCCTTGCCGACCATTACGATCGTCATACCGGCCTATAACGAAGGCCGGCAAATCCTGGATACCGTTCGGTCGGTTATGAACAGCCGTTATCCGGCGAAGAGAATGCAGGTAATTTGTGTTGATGACGGTTCTAAGGATGATACTTGGCGATGGATGCAACTGGCGAAACAAGAATTCCCGCATCGCGTTCGGCTTATCCGCCAGCCTTTTAACCGCGGCAAACGCCATGCGCTGATGGCTGGTTTTGCTCAAGCGAAAGGGATGGTATATGTGACCATCGATTCGGATTCCGAAGTGTTGCCTGATACCCTTCGCCATTTGGTCAGTCCATTTGTCAGAGATCAGCGGGTCGGTGCGGTTGCGGGCAATGTGCGCGTGCTGAATCTTTCCGAAGGCGCCATCCCTAAAATGCTGGAAGTTTCGTTTGCCTGCGCCTTTGATTTCCTTCGTTCCGGACAGAGTGTTTACGGTGGTGTATTTTGTACGCCCGGTGCACTGTCCGCCTACCGGTCGAAGGTGATCAATCCCCATCTGCCGGGTTGGGTCAATCAAACCTTTATGGGCCGACCTGCCGCCATCGGCGAAGACCGTGCGCTGACCAACCTGATTCTCGGCTGCGGGTTTCGTGTGGTTTATCAGCGAGAGGCGGTGGTAAAGACCAAGATTCCGATTGCGTATAAGGGATTGCGAAAGATGTTGTTAAGATGGGCCCGCAGCAACGTTCGTGAAAACCTGGTGATGCTCTCTTTCATCATGCGTCGCTTTCGCCCTGCCGACAGCGGCAGCGGTTGGATACGTCTGTTCAGCGCCACACAATTATTACGGATGACTTTTGGCGAGGCTTTCAAGTTTGCTTTGGCGGCACAGCTTTTTCTGGCTCCAATGCCTACGCTGATGAGCATGGCGGTGGGCTGTATCATCGCCGCCTCGTTGCCTGCTTTGGTTTATCAGCGGCGCTACGGCGGCTGGTTTGGTTGGCAGTGGGCGATACCATATGCTTTTTTTTGGCTGTTCAGTTTGTTCTGGATATCGGTTTGGGGATTGATAACGGCGCCTTGCTCCGGTTGGCTAACCCGCGAACCGGCCAAAGTGTCCATCCCGCCGAAACAGCCGATGGTCCCTCAACCTATCGGTGTGGGTAAAATATTTTCAAAGGCCGCCTGAGAAATTTGATTTATACCTGAAATTACGGCAAGACGTCCCGTAAAGGATTTGTGGTATTGAAGGTATTTGGGACGCCATCAGGCGATATGCCTTTGGGACTGACGGACCGTTTTTTATAAATCAGCGTATTCAGGATCCGTCAACCGGAAAATCCTTTGAGAACCAGGTTTTTTTGTTTTTCTTTGTTCCGTTTGTCCTTTTCAACAAAAATCGGTTTCCCGCCGTAATAGGCTTTTTCCGTATAGTACATCAGAGTGGCCAGCGTCGACGGAGAGGGCGTAAAAATCTGAATCTGCCGGGGTTTGAACTTGAGGACCCTGCGGCTGAAGCGGTTTAAACGCTCCATATCCTGGCGAGTACATCCCGGATAAGCAGCGATAAAATAACAGGTTAAAAACTGTTTTTTCCCCATCCTCCGGTTTATCTTTTCAAAACAGCGGGCAAATTCCATAAAGCTCTCAATCGGAGGCTTCCCCATGAGCGCAAGGACATGATTTTCGGAATGCTCGGGTGCGACCTTCAGTTGTCCGGAAATATGATGCCGGATAATCTCTTCAAGATACTGAAGGCCGTACATTTGATCTTTCAGCACCAGATCATGGCGTATTCCGGAACCGATGAAAACCTTTTTCATTTTCGGCAACTGTCCGATTTTTTTCAACAGGGTAATCTGGGGGAGATGGCTGATGTCCAGCTTATTGCAGACGACCGGAGTCAGACAATGCTTGTTGCGGCACGTACCCTTGGTTTTTCTTCGCTCGCAATCGATGCCGTACATATTGGCGGTGGGGCCGCCGACATCGTGAATGTATCCTTTAAATCCAGGATGCTTGGTTAACATCGATGCTTCCTTCAGAATGGACGCTTCGCTCCGGTTCACTATCCTTTGCCCCTGATGCACGGATATCGCGCAGAAGTTACACTCGCCATAACATCCTCTGTGAGTCGTGATTGCAAAACGGATGGTTTCAAGTGCCCGTACCGGCCCCCATGCTGCATAATACGGGTGGACGTCCCGTTCATAGTCCAACCCATGAATATGGTCCAGTTCCTCGCTCGTAATCGGAAACTGAGGTGGATTCTGGACCAGAAACCGGTTGTCCTGTTTCTGGCAAAGGCCTGTTCCGGTTACCGGGTCATTGTTTTTATAAAAAATCTTAAACATTTCAACGAATTTGGCGATGTCCGCCACAACTTCCGCATGGGAAGGGAGTTCTATGTAACCTTCTTTTTTTTCTGCGGCAATATAGCAGGTTCCGCGAATATCCGTAACCGGCCGGCGGTGACGAATGTTTTCCGCCAATTCGAGCGTTGTTTTTTCCCCCATTCCATAGACCAGAATGTCGGCCTTGGCGTCAAACAGAATAGACCGCCGAATACTGTCGGACCCGTAATGATAATGGGAGATGCGTCTCAGGCTCGCTTCAATCCCGCCGATCACGATTGGTTTTGTCTTTTTGAAATATCGGCGGACAAGATTGGTATATGCGATAACCGCCAGGTCCGGACGTCTGGTATTCAGACCGCCGGCGGTCAGATCATCCCGCTTTCGCCGTTTATTCGTCGGGGTATAATTGGATATCATGGAGTCCATGCATCCCGAAGTGATTCCCCAGAAAAGATTCGGCTCACCCAGCCGGCCGATATCTTTTTCACTTGAGATATCGGGCTGCGCGATGATGCCAACCGTGTAACCGGCATCTATCAGTACCTTTCCAATGATTGCGACACCGATAAACGGTGAATCCACATAGGTGTCTCCCGTTATCAGTATGACGTCGGGAGACTTCCAGCCGAGCGCGTTCAGCTCACTTTTAGTTGTTGGAAGAAACATTCAGAGAAATCCAGGTCAATTCGTGTTTGTTGTGTGAAAGGTGGAGAAATGCGGTGTGCGAGAGGGCGGCAAATTTCTGGATAACACCATAATGGGAATTTCCCTGAAACTTTACCGTGCATACGAAATTGCAGCAATTTCCCGAATTCAGCCAAATTGAGACCCACTCCAAAAGTTTTTCCGGATAACAGGCCACATCGCAAAATATCCAGTCGAAGCGGGTATTCTGGTCCGGGAGGATTGAAAACGCGTTTCCCTTTCGAAATGTTACGCCCGGTAATCGCATAATCTCAGGGGCAGGATCGGTGCTGTCAACAGCGAGCACACTGGCACCGAGCCGATGCAATACCCATGTCCATCCACCCGGGCTTGACCCTGCATCCAGACACGCATCTCCCGGTGACGGCATCCTTTGAATACGGGAAAACGCTTCCCAGAGTTTTAGGTAGGCACGGCACGGCGGCCCCTGTTTGATTTCCACAAACCGCACCTCTCCGTGAGGAAATGCGCTTGAGCATCGTGCTGACGCCAGAACGAGGTCGGGCGCCAACAAGGTCCAGGACCCCAGCGGGCTTTGAGGGACAGGCTCAGGGAATCGCAATGGCCGTGCTGAAACGTACGGAAGTTTCTCCTGGATTAATGTTGAGCGACGATGCCAGCGAAACGAATACATGGTCCAGTTGCGCTGGATGGTACGAAGGGCTTTGGCGCCGTCCGTAATGGATCGTATCCGAAGCGTGCGAGGCTCCAGCCAGGTGTTCTGGGTCCAGTAGGACGTTTGCGGGGGGCCTCCTGCAATGACCAGTCTGCCGTGAACGGCTTGTACCCCCCTCAGTTCCGCTACGGTCTGATTAACGAAACCCTTTGGAGCCAAATAAGCAGTAATTTTAGTCTGTTGCAAAACGAAATCCCAAAGAAATAACACGCTGATTGTCGACTTTTATCAACCAGCCGTCCTGTTGGAGGAAAAAGGAGTCAAAGTATAATACATTATACTGTAAGATACCAATATGTCCATCGAAAACCCCATGCGGTAGCTGGTCAAGTGAATGGAGATGTTATGGTTTTAATCCATAATTTTCTATTTAAGCTTTGATCCGGTTCCAGAAGTCTAACACAAACTGTTGATTGGCTAAACCGTAAATGTCTGTTATTAAAGTAAAGAAACCTGGCCCTGAGGACCAGGTTTTTCAAGATCAAATAAAAATTGATACCGTCAATATAGACTGTCAACCCACACCAATTCCCACATTGACCGGCCTGCTCCCCGCTAGCCCCGTCCTTTAGGGCGGGGAAGGCTTCACTTCTTCAAATATTTTTCTTCACCCGGTGCTTCTTGTAATGATATGGTAAAAAGTGAAAGACTTGTTGCTGAATTATTGAAAAGAAAATTGGGACTTTTTATGAATGCATCATTTTTGTATCTTTGATTTTTTCCACAAAACTTCTTTTTGAAGCGATATACAGGCAAAACGGTTTGTTACATTTTTTGCATGTATGCCTCTCAGCAACAGACACTTTAACATTGTTTATAGTTTCAATTTCTTTACAACCACCATAAAAAAATAATCTCTTTGGGCATGGATTTACGGATAAGATCAAGTTTTTATTACCATTTGCTATCGTTATCTCTCCATGGCAATGCGGACAATTCGGTTTTTTAACAATGATATTATTTTTGATATTTTTTACATTTGCAATAATATTCACCAGCAACCTTGCCGGGTCAGTTTCGCCTTCTTTAAATTCCGCCATTCCGCCCTTGAACGTTATATTAGGAATTAGCATTTCAATATTCTTTATAGCCGTCACAATATTTCTCATTACAGCGACAAATTTCAGATCATCAATCGTGTCATCTTCTATCACCGAGTCTTCAAAGACTTCTCTATGTTTATTAAGAAGCAGTCTGTTCGTTTGAAGAGATTTAATTAAATGTTCAATCTCCGTTTCCGGTGATGGTGATTGGACATGAACTTGTTGCACTATATTATCGACATATTGCTTGACATTATGAATATCGCCATCAAAATCGATATTAAACATATCTCCGCTAGAATAGTTGTCTGATTGAACCTTTCCGAAGGTTTTTTTCGGTTCATCGTTAATTTTCATGAATTTAATCCTTCTCAATGTTTAATTTTAATTGTTACATTTCTTTGACCACGCTTTCCCTGTCTTGGGATCATTTATTTTGGAACTTATGGTTGGAAGATAAGAGAATTAAACAAAAAAGATGGATGCAAATACTTTGCCACTAATATAATAATTTAAAAATACAAGTGGTTATGATTTTTCATTAATGATTGATTCGTAAAATTAGACAAGAAAATGAGGGGTTGTTGACGAATACTGCCAAAATTATGCCTGTTTAAAATATGTGACGGTTTGCGGTACGCCCCTAATATTATAAGATTCTATTCATCCATTAGCGAATGTTGTCAAGTTTTGTGGATAGCCAGGAAAATAAAAGGGTTAACAGATCTATTATTTTTGATTAAAATAGAAACACACCAATTCTTATGGGTCACGACGAACAGGTGAACATGATAACAATCGATGGCAGTCGGAAATCAGGTTCCGGAACGATCGTAAGAGATGCCGTTCCTTTTTCAGTCTTGACTGGAGAGGAACTTTTTCTCACAAATATCAGGGCCAATCGCCCCAAGCCCGGATTGAGGGCACAGCATCTGCGGGGGATTGAGGCATCCGCTTACATTTGCCAGGGTGAACTGGCGGAAGCGACAATCGGCTCGAAAGAAATCCGATTCAAGCCCGGCAAAGGGATTCGCGGCGGCACATTCAAGTGGGATATCGGAACTGCGGGTTCTGCAGCCATGATGGCTCTCAGCTTTATACCTTTAGCGCTCTTCGCCGATAAACCGTCTCGTTATGAGATCACGGGCGGACTTTTTCAGGACTTCGCGCCATCGATTTATCACGTTAAATACGTCTTGTTGAGGATTTTGGAAACAATGGGTATCCATGTCGATATCAAAATTATCCAGCCGGGTTATGTTCCCATGGGAAAGGGCCGGATCGAAGTGAAGGTCTTTCCCGTAAGCGAGATCATAAAACCGCTGATACGGGTTGATCGGGGAAAAACAGCCGGCATAAAAGGGATTGCGCTTTCTTCACTGCTCCAAGAAAGAAACGTATCCGACAGGATGGCAAAAGAATGTCAAAGACGTTTAAAAACCAAAGGATATGTTCCAGATATTAAAATTCTTTACGATAATAAAAACAATCCGGTTTATACAGGGACATCAATTCAGGCAGGAGCGTCCCTGGCAATTTGGGCCGAAACAGATACCGGTTGCCTCATCGGGTCCGACATGGCCGGTGCACCAGGGAGGCCCGCCGAATACATCGGAAAGAAAGTGGCCAGTCACCTGATCGAAGTCCTTGAAACTGAAGCAACGGTGGATGAACACATAGCCGATCAGCTCATACCGTTCTGTGGGCTGGCCGACGGGTGGAGTTCGTATATCATCCCCAAAATGACCGACCATATTGAAACTCGACTGTGGCTGGTCGAAAAGATGCTCGGCGCAAAAACGGAGGTGAAGGGTAACAGACTCCGTGTTAAAGGAATAGGGTACCGGCGGTAAAAATCTCCGAACCCTTTATCAGTATCTCCTAATGTAGGAGACAAACGACCTATGAACGTCGCGAATCCCTGGCGGATTCACATAACCCTCGTCGTCCGTATTAGTGCCACAGCATTCATCATATCGTTCCTGTTCGGGTTTGCTGCCTGGCAGTATGGGAAAAAGGACATCCGCCAGGAAATTCTGTCGGGAGCTAAAAACGGCTTTAAAATGCTGAACAATCGAATCAGAGACTTATTTGACAGTCCAAAAGAATCGAGGACTTCGGCGATTCAGCACGAGCTCGATAGAATTATGGGTGAGCGTCGAAACTTACAACTTGGCCAGGTTATATGGGTTGGCATTTATGATTTAAGGAGAATCCTTTTTTGCCGTAACTCCAGAAACTCTGGACACCCTCCGGAAAAGAGCATTTAATCTGGCATTATCAGGGCCGGACGGGGGAATCATTCTGACCCTTCACTCGTCGATGTTTTTGAATCGACGGCAAAGTCGACATATGAAAATTACGCAGGAAGAGAAGATAAACGACTTATAGAAGAACTTAATATCATCATTAAAAAATATTTTTACGAATGAAAATATCCCGATTTCGGGTGTGTTGACGCACTAAAATGGGCCTGTTAGGAACCGTCCAAATTAATGGGGATCGCCTTGACGTTCCAGATCTCATTGCAATACTCCATGATGGAACGATCGGATGAAAATTTACCCATACGCGCCACATTAAGGATTGACATTCGGGTCCATACTTTCTGGTTTTCGTAAGTTTGACCGATCCTGTCCTGACACCCCATGTAAGATGGATAATCGGCAAACAAGAGATACTCATCATGATACAAAAGCCTGTCAACCAAGGGTTTAAAGAGGGTGTTATTCCCCTGTGAAAAAAAACCCGAGGCGATGCGATCAACGGCCTCTTTGAGTTGAAGGTTGGATTGATACCTTTCCATCGGATTGTATCCCGATGCTTTTAATTCCGTGACCTGTTCAGCGGTCAGTCCGAAATGAAAAAAGTTTTCAGCGCCCACTTCTTCGCGAATTTCGATATTGGCACCGTCCAGGGTTCCGACGGTCAGTGCGCCGTTCATGGAAAACTTCATGTTGCCCGTTCCTGAAGCCTCTTTACCTGCGGTGGATATCTGTTCAGACAGATCGGCCCCGGGATAAACCCTTTGGCCGATTTTGACACTGAAATCAGGCAGGAACACCACCTTAAGCCGATCCCGGACGTCCGGGTCCTGGTTCACCACGTCGGCCACTGCGTGGATCAACCTGATGATCAGTTTTGCCATGAAATAACCGGGTGCGGCCTTGCCGCCGAAAATAAAGGTGCGCGGGGTTATTTCGGCCTCGGGATTTTTTTTGAGCCGGTTGTAAAGCGTGACGATGTGAAGCACCATCAGGTGCTGGCGCTTATATTCATGAATGCGCTTGACCTGGATATCGAACAGGGAGTCCACATTGACCCTGATTCCGGTTTTTTCAAGGATCAGGTCGGCCAGTCGTTGTTTGGCGAGTCGCTTGACCCTGCGCCATTCCTCCTGGAATTTCGCGTCGTCTGCAAAAGCCTCAATCCCTCGCAATGCCGACAAATCTTTTATCCATGCATCTCCAATTCTCTCCGTGATCAAATCGCTGAGGCCGGGATTGCTCAAAACCATAAACCGGCGCGGTGTTACGCCATTGGTTTTGTTGTTGAATTTTTCAGGCGTCATCTCGTAAAAATCACGCAGGACGGTCTGTTTAAGAAGTTCGGTATGGAGCTCAGCCACACCGTTGACGGCGTGCGATCCCACACATGCCAGGTTGGCCATGCGTACGTATTTATCGCCGGTCTCGTCAATCAGAGACATACGGGATAAACGGCCGTCATCCCCAGGATACCGCAATCCGACCTGGTCTAAAAAGCGCTGGTTGATCTCGTAAATGATTTCAATATGTCGGGGAAGAACATCGGCAAACAACTGCAGGGGCCATTTTTCCAGAGCTTCGGGCAGCAGGGTATGGTTGGTATAGGCCATGGTTTTTTGGACGATGTTCCAGGCCTTTTCCCATTCCATGAGCTGTTCGTCTACCAGGAGTCTCATCAACTCGGGAATAGCCACAGCCGGATGCGTGTCATTGAGTTGAACGGCCCACACATCGTGAAAATTGTCGAAACTGGCGGAGAAACGGCTGTGTAAATACACAATGTTTTGAAGGGAGCAAGATACGAAAAAGTATTGCTGCTCCAGGCGCAGTCGTTTCCCGGCAACGGGTTCGTCGTTGGGGTAAAGGACTTTGGTGAGATTTTCCGAGGCCACCTTCTCGTCTACGGCGCCGTAATAATCACCCTTGTTAAAGGCGGTGAAATCGAATCCTTCACATGCCTCGGCCTTCCAAAGGCGAAGCGTATTGCAGGTATTCACTTTGTAGCCGGATATGGGCGTGTCGTAAGGTACGCCTTTGACGATCCTGTGCGGAATCCAGCGGACGCGAAGACGGCCATCCGAATCATGATAATGTTCGGTGTGACCGCCAAGCTTGACATAGAACTGCACCTCGGGGCGGCGGATCTCCCAGGGATTGCCCAGGTGCAGCCAGTTGTCCGTGGTCTCAACCTGTTCCCCGTTGCGGATTTCCTGGTGAAAAATTCCGTGTTCGTAACGAATCCCAAATCCAAGCGATGGAATTTCCATCGTTGCCAGGGAATCCATGTAGCAGGCGGCCAGCCTGCCGAGACCGCCGTTCCCCAGCCCGGGTTCTTCCTCCTGTTCGATCAAGGCCTCGAGGTCCTGTCCTATGGCCTCTATGGCCCGGTGCACCGGCGTATAGAGATCCAGATTGATGATATGGTTTGCCAGATGGGGCCCTGGAAGATATTCAGCCGACAGGTAACAGACGATCTTGACTTTGCTGGAGATGATGGTTTCCAATGATCTGATCCAGCGGTGTACGATTCGATCCCTGATGGTGCGGGCAAGGGCAAGGTAGTAATCGTTTTGGGTGGCAACCTCCGGAAATTTGGCCTGGATGTAGAAAAGATTGTCCAGGATCGCGCGATGCAGGGTTTCGATACTGGTTCCCGTACGGTCGTCTTCAACCAAAACCGTGGATTCGCATCTCGATGAATCCTTTTTCATGTTGGGACTCCTTTCACCAAAAAAATCTGAATTGTCATGATCCGGACTTTTGCGCAGTTGTCGGGAAATGCCGGTTTTTGAAAGAGTTCCCGCTCTTCCTTTCCCACTTAAAAACCATCGTTATTGTAATTGACAGGAATTCCTTTTTCAAGAGCGAGATAATGATTGATGACTTTTTCATATTATTTCGCAACAGAACGGTTGAACTGTGCGGCACGGCTCTTTGCGTCGCACCAGTAAAGCAGGATATGGGTACCAGGCAATGATCACGGAAAGTTTACCAGACAACCAAAGCCGCCAGGTTTTTGTTGTTAGGTGAAACGACAGGTTATGTTCCGAAACCATGCTCAATTTCTGTTTCCGTTGTCTTGACCGGGATAATTCGCCGTTCGATGTCAGACCAAATTTTTCGCTTTATCATTCGCAAATCATATTCGGTCTGCAGGTTCAGCCAAAACTGAGCTTCAACACCAAAGTAGCGCTGCAACCTCAAGGCGGTATCGGCCGTAATGGATCTTTTCCCGTTAACAATTTCACTGATTCTATTGGGAGGGACAGAAAGATCACGTGAAAGCTGATTTATGCTGATACCTAAAGGTTCCATAAAATCTTCACGCAGGATTTCACCTGGTGTAATCGGATCGAGAAGTTTGTTAGCACTCATATCAATACCTCAATGATAATCTACAATGTCAACATTAAACGCATTACCTTCATGAAACTCAAAACAAACACGCCATTCTTTGTTAATGCTGATGGCGAATTGCCCCTTCCTGTCTTCCTTAAGAGCATGAAACTTATTTCCCGGATTGAGAATTAAAGCGTCCAGACTGGAAGCGGCATGAAGAACCATAAGCCTTTTTCTTGCCTGCCGTTCAAAAGATTGGAAGCGGCGAACGCGTTGATCGTTGAACAGCTTTTCAGTGTCTCGGCACGCAAATGATTGAATCATACGCACACAGTATTATGGATGGCGTAATATGTCAGGCGGATTGTTTTTATATGTGGACTACCTCACGTTGCAGGCGCGCGGCTTGACCGAATCACCTGGAATGGGTTGTTGGCCTTTCAGTGTGCTACATGGATCATCTTGTTAGTGTCGAATCCCAAGAGTTTTGCTTTATTTATCAATTCAGATTTTAGGGATTCTTCCATATGGGGTTTTCTTGCCAAAATCCACAAATAGGATTTGTTGGGCCCGCATACCAGTGAATAGGAGTAATTTATTTTATCAAGGTCTATGATATTATAAGCTCCGTAAAAGGGGCCCCAAAAGGATACTTTTAATCTGCCAAGATTTGAATCACCAACGAAGAATGCTTTGCCGGTCGTCTCTTTCCATAGGTTTTTTGCGGGATCGAACCCTCTATTGACAACTTCAATGCCGCCATCATCTCTATAGCTGTATTCCGCGGTTACTCTTTCTAAACCTCTTTCAAAGGAGTGATCCAGTCTGGCTATTTCGTACCAAGTGCCTAAATATCTGTCGATATCAAAACCTGTAACAGGTGAAACATTTTCTGGAATGGTTACACAGGCGGATATGAGTATCGGAATAAAAATGAGCAGTCTTTTTATCATAAAACATTTCCTTTTGTAGGCAAACGTCCGCAAATAAGCTGCATGCGTGCCTAAAGCATTTCGAACCTGCATGCTTCTTACGGTAACCTGCCCTGTTTCTTCACGCCAGCCTCATTTGCATTGTTAGAATCTTTTATTTTTTTCTTTTGTCTTTTAAATAAATTGCCTTTGAGGGTCCATCGCCAACAGCTCTTTCTTCGATTTGGAATAGATTTGTCGCTGATGCAAGTTCCCCCAACTTTTTGAAACCATAGTTTCGTGGATCAAACTCCGGGGCCTGCTTTGCAATGTTACTGCCCACGGATGCAAGATGAGCCCAGCCGGAATCGTCCGAAGATGCCTCAACAGCGTTTCTTAACAAATTAACGAGTTTCGTGTCTTTCGTAAGTTCACTGGTTGTCTTGCGTTTTATTTTCTCACTATGATCATCTTTGGAGCGCAGCACTTCAGTGAAAATAAACTTATCACACGCAGAAACGAATGCTTTAGGGGTTTTTCTTTCTCCGAATCCATATACAAAAAGACCGGCTTCCCTTATCCTTGACGCTAACTTAGTGAAATCACTATCGCTGGATACGATGCAAAAACCATCAAATTTGCCGGTGTAAAGTAAATCCATTGCGTCAATTATCAATGCGCTGTCGGTTGCATTTTTACCTGAAGTATACCCAAATTGCTGTATCGGCTGTATTGAATACTGTAGAAGAACTTCCTTCCACCCTTTAAGGCCTGACAGCGTCCAGTCACCGTAAATCCTTTTTACATTAGCTGTCCCATACTTTGCGACTTCCGATAGTAGCCCGTCTACAATAGAAGGCTGCGCATTGTCTGCATCTATTAAAACAGCCAACTTTTCGACTTTTCCATCTGACATATTTTGCCTCTTATGGTTCTAACGAGTTTGTAGAATAAGTGAAGCCTTTTAATAACAATTGGATCAATTGGGGTATGACCAAGATATCTGTCTTAATTTACATTTAAAACATTCCAGAAATCCTTCTCTTTGCTTCGAAAAGCCAATACATCCAACGCCGGCAGTCCTTTGCAAATTTCAGTTGTTCCATGGTCACACCCATGACTGGAAATCCCCCACAACGGGCTTCTCAGGGGCAATGAAGTACGAATAGTCCCTTGAAGCCGCAAGGTTATGTGATATCGGGGTATCGTTTCCAGACTTTCCCGGTTGTATAACTGCTGGAAAAAATGTCGATGTCAGGCAGTATTACTCGTTGTCGCTTTATCCCTTCTCCTCCCCGCGGCCAAATTCTCCTCCAACTGCCGCAAGGTTTCTTCAAGCACAGGAAGCCGCTGCTTGTCTTTTGGATCCGTCGAGTTTTTCTTGAGTTCAATCAACATTTTTAGATCCAGCACTCGAAGGGTGTGACTCCTGAAATCAATTTCCACGGTGTGCTCCAAGAGGTCCTCATAGGACCTTCCCCCGTCAATAACAGCCAATACATCTAACGGGCCTTTCCGGGTCGTTAGGAGTACATTGCCCTTCCCCGATAGGTCACGCTCTTTCGGTTCAATCAAACTGTCGTCCAAACGACGATAAACAGCGTCAACCGATTTGAGAAAGGCGAGCAGTCTGGAAATATTTTCAGGGGATTGGCTGTGAACAATATCCACATCCATTGTTGTGACCGGGGCTCACTGAACTACGGCTGCAAGGCCTCCGACCAGAAGAAAATCGACGCCTGCCCCTAGCAGCCCCTCCAGAACTTTACCCAGGCTTGCGTTCGTTGTCTTTCAGCCGTCTGTAGGAATCTCTCAACTCCAGAATTGTACGAAAAGTGTTGTCGTTGACCCGTAATCGCTCCTCGGGCGACATCCTTAAAAACATGGCCACCAATCCCTTATCTACGCCGGATTGATCAGCACCGTTTGTCTGGTCAGACATCTTTGGCCCTCTCTTGAATGTAATTCCGATCAGCAACGAACGGTGGGGATGAGTGGTTTTGAAAAGCGCCAGCTTTTCAAAATCCATCTCCATGCCCTTGTTCTACCTTTCCCTTCCCTCTCGAACAATATCCACTATTTCTTGTGTTGTAATATCAGCTTTAATTGTTGGAACGTCTAAGGGAGAAGAAGCGATTTTTTCCGGAACCAAAGCGAAGGTTCTACCGTCTTTTCTTCGAATTAGTACTTTTCCCGTGTTTTCTGCTTGGTCAAGAATCATGGCAAGTTTTTGCCGGGCTTCCGAATATGTATAAACTTGCATTTTAGACCTCCAAGGTTTCAACGTTGAGATTTTGAGCAGATGCCCTTAGCTTTGGATCCAATGTCAATAAGGGTGCCTTATGTCTGATAGCACAGACCATAAAATAAGCATCATATGCATAAATATTGGCCTGTTTAGATAATTTTAATGCCGCAACAAAATCTGGATCGATATAGCGAAGGGGGATGCTCTTAAAAATTGATAGTCCCTTTTCAGCTTCTTCAAGTGTCAATCTTTTTTGTTTGAACATTGCCGAAAAAGCGTTGCCAATTTCCCATGGAATAGAGCCGGGACCAATGAGGGTATTCCCTGTTGTAAGTTCAATGATTCTTTTGCGTTCGGGTTCACCGACAATCACCGAAATTAATGCAGAAGTGTCAATTACGATTTCCATTTTTGCCTCCGACAATATATATGACAATTGTACAACAGTTCTGTAATTTGTCAAGATCCAAGAGATAGAACGGGGTGGTAAGATGCCGGGCGGCGACATATTAAATGCTTTGAAGGTATAAAGAAATTAACGGAAATGAAAAACCTTGCTAACAGCCTCGGTATGAGCCTGGTCAATATTCACCACTTGGTTCTGTGTCTTCAATTTGACTTCTATAAAAATCCAGAAACTCAGAAGGAGACAAAATTTTTATTCCTTGCCGAGATGAATGCGGAAAATGGGCTAGATTGCCGGTAATTAAGCATCTAGCCTTTACAGCAATAGACGCTTCGAGAAAAGGTTCATCATCCGGATCAGATAACCGATCCTTGAGTGGCACAGTCGAGACGAATTGACCGTATTGTTTAATGAAATCGAGCAACGTATTTATATGCTCTTTGTCGAATTGAAACTTTGGACGGTAAAGAACCTCCTGATACTCCAATAAGATTCTTGCATCGAGACACAAAACAAGTTTGCCTGCTGAAATCATCCTCACAATTTCCCCGCCAGGTCCAAATGGAGTGAGTAAGCCGGAAACGAGAACATTTGTGTCTAATACGATTTTCATTTTTGACGCTTTGCCCGTACCGTCTTAATTTCAGTATTAATATCATCCATGGTCAATTTGTCGGTCCCTTTGCGTACGGATTCGTATTGAATTGATGCAACAGCATCAGTTGTGCGAGCCCGCCGGAATGCGGCCAGAACGTGTTCTAGATTGTTTTCATTAATTGATGAAATGATGGCGATGGGCCTGCCGTTACTCGTTAGTATCATTTCTTTTTGGCTTGGCAACTCCTGCCATATTTGGGCTGATTTTGTTTTTAAATCTCTTATGCTAAGAAATTTCATGATATCACCTCCAATCGTGCTTCAATTATATGCACAATTGGGGAACAATTCAAGTTTATTTTCAATTAACGGTCGTGCTTACCGGCTGGTGCATAGCGGCAGCGAAGCTCCAGTCCGGGCGCAGCACGTGGTTAACCGCCAATTATTTCATTCAAACCATCAATGATGAGAGCCAATTCTTCGTCAGATACTTTTGCTATCTTCTTGCCGATCCGCTTCGTTGAAAGAATTCTAATCTGGCTGATCTTTACCCAAGATTTTTTTGGAAGCTCGGTATCCAAAAGTTCCATGGTCAGCGGATAACCAGCCCTTTGTGGCTGACTGGTGATCGCTACAGCAATGACAGTACCAGATCTCTCATTAAACACATTATGGCTTAAAATAAGAACAGGGCGTAAGCCGCCCTGTTCGCTACCAATGACTGGATTTAAATCTGCCCAGTGTATGTCGCCCCTTAATATTCTGGCCATTCTTCCAACTCCGATGAGAAGCCTTCCTCCGCTAAGGATTGTTCGAAATCTGGGTCAAGCTTGGCGCACTCCTGGGCAAGACGACTTTTCTCTATGCGCATTAGTTTTTCGGTAACAGCCTGCTGGATAGCTTTGCTGCGGTTTGGAAAAAATTTGGTTTTAACGAGAATATCGAGCCGTTTAAGTGTATGGTCGTCAATTGTAATTGCGATTTTAGATGCTGCCATTTTAATCACCTCCGGTATGACAATACATCATACTTGGAGAGTTTGCAAGCATAATTTTACTGACGCCTAACGCCGACGGTAAGCAGCGGCCCGAATAAATTCCAATTTTGCACGGCCTTTGCTTAAAACCGCAATCTTCAAGCCGTCTGCTCCACTGTATTGTGTACGCCCGGCATGGGCGTGAACTTATGGGGTGGAAGTCCCCTATACGTGAATCCTGTTAATGTTAATGTTTTTAGTATATTAGCAAAAGTATTAGCCGACGGCAAGTCGAAGATCCCGAGTTTTTTTCGGGGGGCGTTTCCGTGAGGAAAGGTCTGAAGGGCTGGAGCGAAGCGTAAGGCGAGCCGCAGGCGAGAACGACCAAAGGGAGTAACAACCCCGAGCGCAAAGCTATGAGCCGACGAACAGAAACAGCATATAAGGCCCAGGCTCCGGGTGAGTTAAATGCTCAAGAGATATTCCAAGAGCTTTAGCAAGCTTACGGCGACTTACGAACATAATTGCCGGTTTATCCGATTTTTTTTACCAGCCTTGTTTCTTATCCCCGATATAATCTATCCAGCATGGCATGAAAGTATCTGAAAATTGATACTTTCCCTCGGTGGTTTTATAGAGTATTCCTTTTTTGACGAGAGAATCCAGGGATGCTTTTATGGAAGATGAAGGACCGATACCGTATTCCAGTTGAAAATCCTTAGAAAAGGGTTTGGGATCATCGTCGGCCATCAGGGCCATCAATAGTTTTTTTTGCTGTTGCGATACGGACCGCCATAACAATTCGTAATGCGGCGAGTCTTGCTGCGCAATGACCATGGGAAGCTGATCAATCTGCTCCGGCGTGACCACTCTGTTTTCGCGGGCGATTTCCCACATGTTATGGCAAAGTCTCTGAATATTGTGCGGTATATCATTGCCCAGCTCGAACAGCTTTTGCAAATCATTCCGATCTGCCGCATAGTCTCCTTTGCCCAGCCAGTTCATGATAAAGTCGGTATACGGTTTTCTTTCGATGGGACCGAGCCCCATAATCCGTCCCAATTTGTAGAATGCCCGCTTTCGATCCTTTGCCATGGAAAGCATCACCGATTCTTCCGAACCTGAAAAAATATAACCGATGTGCTCATGCTGTTGGACTTCCGAACGCAGCGCCTTTTCAAGACCATTGCCGTTAAACTTTGTGAGATCGGAAAATTCGTCGATAATTACGACCAATTTCCGGTTTTGCTTCTCTGCAAGCCGATCTGCATGATTCATTCCTTCGATCAGCGCGGCCAGTGACGCCTTCTCCCGAACAGCAACCTCAACCCCGGCACTCATCGAGCCGTTGAGTCCAACTGATATCTTTGGCCGAAGCAGGCGAAGACCTGAAAAAATTTTCATCAATTTTTCAGTATTTGTCTCAAGGGCTTTAGTCGTTCGATGTGTATAGGCTTCAGCCAAATTTCCAAGGCCGGGATAAGCATTGAGATCGATGTATGCAGAAGCTATCCCGATTTCATCGAGTCTGTCCATCAAGTTAAAGAGGAGACAGGTTTTGCCGTATCGTCTTGGAGAAATCAGAAAAATTCTGCTCAAATTGACCATTTCACGAGAAAGCTCATCCAGTTCCTGCTTCCGGTCCGCAAAAAATGGTCCGCGAACAATTCCGCCGAATTTAAACGGGTTTTCCATGTTGACCCACCATTAGCGTTATTAACGATTCGTCAGTTACGGTTCGGTATTAACGTACAACATAATATATTAATATGTCAATATAGTTTTTTATTATCGGAGCGAATCGACCCCTTCATTCATCAACCAACAATCCAAAATCGGAGGCTGGGGGATAGAGCGCAGAAGTCAGAGGTCGGAGGGAAGAACGTGCGAATGTTGGAAGTCGGAGGTTCGAGGTTCAAGGCGGGAAGATTCCGGTTGCTTTTTAGGCAATTTTTAAAACTTTTGCCCCGCGGATTTTTCTTTCTTTCAGTTCAAGTAACGCCACATTTGCCGATTCCAGGGGGTACTCCTCGATTTCAGGAATGATGGGGATTTCGGCGGCCAGTTTGATGAATTCGCTGACATCCTTCCTGGCGACATTAGCCACACTCTTTATCTCCTTTTCCATCCAGAGATGTTCGGGATACTTCAGCTTGAAAAGATAGTCTTTGTCTCTTTCCTCTTTCCGAATGGCATTGATCACCAGCCTTCCACCGGGTCTCAAATTTTTCAACGCTTCGACAACCGGTTTCCAGGCCGGTGTCGTGTCTATGATGCTATCCAGCTTTTCCGGCGACATATCTTCGGTATCGCCGGCCCAGGCCGCCCCGAGTTCAAGTGCAAAATCTCTTTCCCTTTTACTTCTGGCAAAGACAAACACTTTGGTGCCGGAGTATTTATGCTTCACCATTTTAAGCACAAGATGTGCCGATGCCCCGAAACCGGTAAGGCCAAGGTTCCGACCAT
>Ga0210069_1000021_pt1 | contig 28733 bp, 24 predicted proteins | sample RushSE_TuleB_D2_FD_185568 | JGI IMG/M metagenome (GOLD analysis project Ga0210069, IMG submission 185568) | Wetland microbial communities from San Francisco Bay, California, USA, that impact long-term carbon sequestration - RushSE_TuleB_D2... | ecosystem: Environmental > Aquatic > Marine >... | reverse complement strand
TTTCGGGCAATTAGAGCAATCGTCAGAATAATGTTCCGATTGCCGCGGTTTTCTGTGTTTGCTGTGGGTGCCGGATGACATCCAGGATGGCGAGATCCAGTCGTTCCAACAATTGATCGACTGATCGGCAGACATAGTTGTTGAACCAGCGCGCCTTCATCACCAGCCAGATGCGTTCAATCGGGTTGAAGTCCGGCGAATAGGCTGGCAGGTTCAGCGGCTGCCAGCCCTGCCAGTTCAGCGATTTGTTTCGGTGCCACGAGGCATTGTCCAACACCAAGATGTTGACCGGCCGTGAGAAGCTCACAGTTTTGGCCGCCTCGTCTAAGAATGCTTGGAACGTCACAGCATCGGAGTGCGAGGCTTCGATCGCAAAAAACTGTCCGGTGCGCGGGCACACCATGCCGATCACGTTCATGCGCAGGTGATCCCCGTTCTTCGTGGCGCGGGTCTTTCGGCCCTTGAGATCCCAGCGCCGCCGCGGTCGGGGATCCCCATCGAAGCCGGACTCATCGGCAAACCAGATGTCGACATCGGGTTGCGCACACAGCTCTTTGAGCCGTTGACGGAAGATCTCCCGCTGGGGCTCATCCTGACGGTCGGGCCAGGGCTGAGGGACCTTCAGCGCATAGCCCTGCCGGTGAAAGAAGCGCAGCACCGTTTCGTAGCTGCATTCGATTTGATAGGCCTCGCTGATGTAGCCATGAAAGGCCTTGGCCGTCCAAAACGTGCGCCCGGCTTGAACCGGATGATCCACAACGGCAGTCAACTCTTCGGCCTGTTCGGCTCCGATCAGCGCGGTGCGGCCCGGTCGTTTGTTGGCAATCAAGCCGTCCATGCCGCGACGGTTGAAGGCATTGATCCATTTGCGTAAGGCCCGATCAGTGATCAGCAGCGCTTGGCATACCTGCTCGCGGCTGATGCCGACAATCAGCATCTGGATGGCTGTGCAGCGCAGTGCGGTTTCACCGGAGCCCACCCGGGCCAGCCCTTTGAGATCCAGGATGCTGGCGTTTTCCGGGTTGGGGGTGAGTAAGCGCTGTGCCATACAGGTGAGCATGGCACAAAGAAAACCAAAAGTCTAGATTTTTATCAAATATTTTAAGCGGTTATGCTACCAGTGAAGCCGAGTGATTACGGGACGTTAGATGAGCACCCCGTGAACTGCTCAAACGGAACGTATTTTTGACGATTGCTCTAGGTGGCTCTGCGGGATAATATCAGAAGTTTTTTTGAATTCAAGACAGGGGGTTCGGTCAGACGGGTTGGTTGGCAATTTTTGATGGAAAGAAAAGAACCCTGCCTTCGTTCTGTCTACCCCATGGGCCGGGGAATGGAGTGTTGACTTGGTTACGGTTTGCCGGCCAACTCATCGCTCGTGAGCACTTCAAGGTGGTTCAAGGTAAGCCCTTGCCTGAATGACTGATTTGGAGATAAGCGGTGGATTGGGTGGGATTATATAGAATTCCTTTTTCGGAATTTTGCCGATTCCTGCTTCATGATCCGATGAATCCCAGCAACTGCCCTTGCCCAATCACTATTTCTTCTTCTTGAATTTTTCGGCCGGGTACTGCTTCCGGTGCTCGTCGTTGAACTCGTATGGGGTGTCGGTGTCCATGCTGATGTTCACGTAATAACCCAGCTGCGTTCTGATGTCCGTGGGGATGGAGGCACCGATGGTCCAATCACCGGTCTTGATGTAGAACCACACCCCCCGGCCGGCGTCATAGTAGGCAGAGCAGCAGGGGTAGTAACGGTATTGGTGCTTGGCGCGGTAGCCGTAGGCCGGTGCGTGCGGCGGCGGGCCGCCCTTCTTTCCGCCCTTCTTGTATTTCTCAGGCTGATCCTCTTTTCCCTGATCGCCCCATTGCACGGTGACGCTGCCGCCCTGGGCAAAAACGCTCTGACTTAAAACCATCAAGGCGATAACGACGGTAAATACAACCAAGATTATTCCAAGTGACACTCTTTTCATTTTTCTTTTTTTCCTTTCTTGATCACCTCAGGCTCTTATTTGGAACCTCATGGCTCTCTAAAAAACCGGTCAAGATGCATTAAACTATTCCGAAGGCGGTTTGTTCCTGCGGGAGTGGCTTCCAGCCACGATGATTGCGGCAAACTGCCGCTTCCCCCAAAAAGGGGCTCACTTCTTCTCTTGAAACAAGGTTCTATCATACTGCCTAAAAATGGTATCCCTTGACCTCCCTCCCGGTTGATTATAGATGATTGTACCACGATTCGGATAAAATTCTACCCTCCGCTCAAGGAAAAAAATCATGCTTCCCAGAAAGCCGTTTGCAAAAATCATGGTGGTTCTTATCGGCATCCTCGCGGCCGTTTCCCTGCTCGGTGCAGAACCTGCGCAGGCGGCGGCCAAAGCCAAGAACGTCATCGTCCTCATCGTGGACGGCTGCTCGGCGGAGCAGTACACCTTCGCCCGCTGGTTCAAGGGCGCTCCGCTTTCCTTTGACCCCTACCGGGTCGGCGCGGTCAAAACCCACATCGCCGACTCGGTGATCGCCGACTCTGCCCCCGCGGCAAGCGCCTTTGCGACCGGGTTGCGCACGAGCGACAAATTCATCAGCGTCGGCCCCCACAAGGAAACCATCACCGGCGTGGCTGCCCCTCCCGAAGACCTTCGCTACCGGCCGCTGGCCACGGTTCTGGAGGGCGCCAAGCTTCTCAAAAAAGCCACCGGAATCGTCGCCACCTCGCGCGTCACGCATGCCACGCCGGCGGCCTACATGGCCCACACACCCTCCCGGGCCGCCGAGGACGACATCATGGAACAGGCCGTCCATCAGGGCATCAACGTGGTCTTCGGCGGCGGCAAGCGGCATCTCGTCCCCAAGGAATTCAAGGGTCGACGGATCGACGGCGACAACCTCTACGAGGCCCTCAAACGTTGGGGATACACGATTGTTGAAAACAAAGCCAACATGCAGAAGGTGACCGGCAGCCGGGTGTACGGGACCTTCGCCCACAGCCACATGGATCCCGAAATCGACCGTCCCCGGCTGCATCCAGATCAACCCACCCTCGAGGAGATGACCCGCAAGGCCATCGAAATCCTTTCCCGGGACCCGGATGGTTTTTTCCTGATGGTGGAGGGCAGCCAGGTGGACTGGGCCTGCCATGCCAACGACCCCGCCTACATGCTGAGCGACCTGCTCGCCTACGACAAGGCCGTCGCTGTGGCCTTGGATTTCGCCAGGCAAGACGGCAAGACCTTGGTGCTGGCCGTGTCCGACCACAACACCGGAGGGTTTTCCATCGGCAACTACGCCTCGGACGGCATCTACCCGCAGATGAAAGTAGAAGCGCTCCTTGACCCCATCCGCAAAATGAAATCTTCCGCTGCTTTTATGTGGAGCCAAATCGAGACGGACAAGTCTGCAGCCAGGGTCCAATCTGTGATCAAGGAAGGATGGTCGCTCGACATTACAGAGGATGATGCCGGTAAAATTCTGGACCGCTCCAAATCCTTCAAGGATGACGCCTACTTCGTCATCGGCGAGGTGCTCTGCCCGAAATACACGTATGTGGGCTGGACCACCCACGGACACTGCGGCGGGGACGTTCCGCTGCATGCCTTCGGCCCGGGCAAACCCTCAGGGGTGCTGGGTGCCCCGGAGATCGGACGGGTCTGCGCGGCGGCCATGGGGTTTGACCTGGAAAAGCTGAACCGACGGCTTTTCGTCGAAGCCGCCGAGGCCTTCGAACCCGGCAACGTCGCCTTGGACAAGTCCGACCCAGCCAACCCGGTGGTGAAAATCGCGTCCGGCGGAAAGACCGCCGAGCTGCCGGTCAACAAAAACCTGCTGAAAATGGGCGAAAAGATGTACGCCCTGGAGGGGGTGGTGGTGTGCGCCCCCAACACAGGCAAGGCCTACATCCCGTTGCAGGCGGTCAACATGATCAGGGGAATCAGGCAGTCGCTGCCTAAAATCGAAAATTAGGCGACGCTCGCTTTTCAGCGAGCGTCGTCTGTCTTGACAGTTTTCAAAAATCCAACTAAAAAGCTAAAGAATTGGGACGGGGGCTGTTCCTTATCTTTAAAACTCTAATCAAACCGCAGGAGGGATTCCATGGCAGATTACTTGATCAACGTTTTCCTGGACGACGCAAAGATGAAGACCATCGAGGGCGCCGGCCTGGCCGGGCAGGTGAAGGACATCGACGGCAAGAAAGCGATCCAGGTGCCGGTCAGCGAAAAAGAGCAAAAGAAACTCGCAAAAGGTTTTCCGGACCTCAAGTTCGACGCTTCCAACGCCTGCGTTCTTCCGCCCGAAGCGGAAAACAAACTGGTGGACATCATCGGCCAGATGAAAGTTCTGGATGTGATGAAAGTGGCCATCATGAAGCTCTACAACCCGGTAGCCGGCAAAGCGATACGGTCGGCCCAGCGGTAGTACAAACTATCCATCCCCAATTCGACGATAAACGCGCCTCACCTGCTGCCAGGTGAGGCATGTTTATTTAACCGATTGCTATTGTTAACATCTTAAATTCTATTAGTATTTTATCTTTCCTGAATTGACACGTCTCGCGATTCCGCCTATCATGGATCTGAACGGCAAAATTGGACTTCTTGCATGACCGCAGGGCGGTGGTTGCTTGCGAAAAACTAAGCTGATCGGGTTGCATCCCAAGACGATTATTGCATTTGCCGCCATAATCGTCACTGCGACCGTTTGGTTCTTTTTCTTGAGAGACGGCCAAGAGGATTCGGTCAGCTTCCGCACCGCATCGGTGGAGCGGGGCCCCATCATTAGTGCGGTGTCCACCAGCGGCACATTGAATGCCGTCATCACGGTCCAAGTGGGCTCCCAGGTGTCCGGTCAGATCAAGGAGCTCCTGGCGGACTTCAATTCCGAGGTCATGGCAGGGCAGGTCATCGCGCGCATCGACCCGGAGAGCTTCGAGGCCAAAGTGCGCCAAGCCAGAGCCGAGCTGGACGTCGCGCGGGCCAATGTCCACATCCAGCGAGCCGGGATCGAACGCGCCCAGAAGGAGCTGGCCAACGCCGCCTCTACGTTGAACAGCGCCAGAGCCAGAACCGAAAAAACACGGGTCACCCTTGTCAATGCCAAACGCAACCTTGAGCGCCGCCGCGCCCTCTTCCAAAGCGGCGCGGTTTCCGAAAGCCAGATCGACGACGCCCAGACCATCCACGACCAGACGCAGTCCCAGGTGAAAAGCGAGGAGGCCGACGAGGGCGCAGCGGAGTCCCTGGTTGCCACCCGCGAGGCCGCTCTCAAATCGGCCCGCGCCCAGGTGGATTATGCGATCGAGCAGGTGCGCCAAAAGGAAGCCGCACTGAGCCAGACCGAGGTCGACCTCGAAAACACCTTCATCCGCTCTCCGGTGGACGGGGTTGTCATTGAGCGCGCGGTCGACATCGGCCAGACAGTGGCCGCCAGCCTCCAGGCGCCGAAACTTTTCGTCATCGCGCAGGATCTGCGACAAATGCAGGTTGAAACCGACGTCGACGAGGCCGACATCGGCCGCGTGCACGTGGGCCAGGAGGCGATCTTCACCGTGGACGCCTTCCCCGGCCGGGAATTCCACGGGCAGGTGCTGCAGATCCGCAAGGCGCCGCGCGTCGTGCAGAACGTGGTGACCTACACCGTGCTGGTCTCCGCCGACAACTCCGATATGCGCTTGCTGCCCGGGATGACCGCCAATATCCAGATCATCGTTGACGAGCGTCAGAACGCCCTCAAGGTACCCAACGCCGCCCTGCGGTTCAAGCCGAACGGCGAAGACCCCAAGCGCATCGGAGAATCCCGCAGCGCCACGGTTGCTTCCGGCGAAATGGCCCAGCCGGAGGAACGCCTGAAGCAGCTGACCGCGGCGATTCGCCTCACCGAATCCCAGAAAAACCAGGTGCGGGTCATCCTCTCCGACGCCCGCGAGAAACTCGAGGCCCTGCGCAGACAGGATGCCACCCCCGAGGAGATTCGCCGGGAGACCCTGGCCCAGCGCGAGCGCAACCGGAACGCCGTGGCCACCTTGCTCTCCCCCGAGCAGAGGGAAAAATACGTTCGTTTCGCGGCCGCGCAGGAAGGCCTCTCCCCTCAGCGTGGGAAAGTCTACGTCGTCGGAGAAAAGGGCAAGCCGCAGCCGCTTGACCTGGTCCTTGGCATCAGCGACGGCACGTTCACCGAGGTCGTGAGCGGTGACCTGAACACCGGCCAGCCGGTCATCATCGGCGTGAACCTGACCAACTCCAAAACTCCCGGACGTGCCGCGAAACGTTTCGCCTTTTGACTTGAGAAACCAGCGATCAAATACGCCGACTCTCGTTCGGGTGGAGGCGGACCGGAGTACCCGCCGCGGAGAACCGCAACCCATTTTTCAGGCGCCTCCACCTCGCCCCCCAGCCGTGTCAGGGATACTGAAGACAGAATGACAAACGCCCTCTTAAAAACAGAGGACCTCACGAAAAACTACATGCTCGGCATCGAGATGGTACACGCTTTGCGGGGGGTGTCGGTTGAGATCATGCAGGGCGACTTCGTGGCGGTGACCGGCCCCTCGGGATCCGGCAAATCCACCTTCATGAACCTCCTGGGCTGCTTGGACGCGCCGACCTCCGGGCGCTACATTCTCGATGGCAGGGATGTCTCCCGCCTGACCGCCGACGAGCTGGCCGAAGTCCGCAACCGGAAGATCGGGTTCGTGTTCCAGAGCTTCAACCTTTTGCCGCGCACACCGGCCATTGAAAACGTCGAGCTCCCCTTGCGCTATGGCGGCATGCAACGCTCGCAACGCCACGAGCGTGCCCGCGAGGTGCTGGCTGCCGTGGGGCTTCTGGACCGAGCCCATCACCACCCCTCGCAACTGTCCGGGGGGCAGCAGCAGCGCGTAGCCATCGCCCGCGCCCTGGCAAACCGTCCGGTCCTGATCCTTGCCGACGAACCCACAGGGGCTCTCGACACCCAGACCAGCGTGGACATCATGCGCTTGCTGCAGCGATTGAATCGCGACGGTATCACCATCATTCTGGTGACCCACGAGCCGGACATCGCCAAGTTCGCCCGGCGTATTCTGCAGTTCCGCGACGGCCGCATCATAAACGCCGCGACCCTGTCGGATCCCGCACAACCGGGCGCGGCGGGATTTTCGGATCTTCCGAAAGGCGAATCCCCATGATGCTCCTTGAACCCGTGCGCGACGCCTTCCGCGCTTTGCGTGTAAACATCATGCGCAGTGTTTTAACGACTCTCGGCATCATCATCGGCGTCGGCGCGGTCATCGTGATGGTGGCCGTCGGAGCCGGCGCCCAGGCCCAGGTGGCGGAAATTATCAACAGCATGGGGGCCGATTTGCTGTACGTTTTTCCAGGGTCCACCACCTCCAGGATCCGGCTGGGCGCAGGCTCTCTACCGACCCTGAGCGAGGATGACGCCGAAGCCATCCGGAAGGAAATCCTCGAAGTCGAGGTCGTGGCGCCCTACCTTCGCGGCCGCGGGCAGGTCATCTCCGGCAGCCAGAACTGGTCCACCTCCATCATCGGGGTGACGCCGGACTATTTCGAGGCGCGTGAATGGGGCCTCGACAACGGGAAAAGTTTTGCCGCGGAGGAGTTTCGCGATAATTCCAAGATGGTGCTCGTAGGCAACACCGTTGCCCAGAATCTATTCCCCGGCCAGGACCCATCCGGCTCGGTCATCCGCGTCAATCGGGTTCCCTTCAAGGTCGCCGGCGTGCTGCAGGCCAAGGGGTACTCCATGGGAGGCTGGGACCAGGACGACCTGGTCCTCATTCCGATGACCCCTGCCCGGAAAAAAGTGTTGGGCGAACGGGCGCTGAGCGGCCGGCTGGTCAATGGGATCGCTGTGAAGGTCAAATCGCCGGAGCTCGTCTCGAGCGCCGAGAAAGAGATTCGCGAACTGCTGCGCCAGCGGCACCGTCTGCGCTCAAGCCAGGAAAACGATTTCTGGATCCGCAACCAGGCCGAGGCGCTGGAGACGCGGGCTGAATCCTCGCGGACCATGTCGCTGCTCCTGGCGGCGGTGGCATCGGTGTCGCTCATGGTCGGCGGCATCGGCATCATGAACATCATGATCGTTTCGGTCACCGAGCGCACCCGCGAAATCGGCCTGCGGATGGCCGTTGGAGCCCGCAGACAAGACATCCTCTTGCAATTTTTGACGGAAGCCGTTGCGCTATCCATGATCGGGGGCCTCATCGGAATTCTGGCCGGTGTCGCGGGGTCGATGGCCTTCACCGCCTTCGGGGATTGGCCGGCCATCATCCAGCCGGGTGCCATCGCCATCGCCTTTACCGTGTCGGCTGCGGTGGGAATTTTCTTTGGATTTTACCCCGCGCGCAAAGCGTCGCGGCTGGATCCAATCGAAGCGTTGAGGAGAGAATAGCTTCCAGTAAAAGGTTAAACGTTGTACATCCGGACTGTCTATCCATGAACATCATCTTCCTCTCCATCGTCCTGATCGCATTTGCCGCTGCCGGATGGCACCAGTTCGCCGGGGTCCCGGTACCGGGACAACTTGCGCCCATGGAAGCCCTCTCCAAAGCCATGGTGGACTCCGCCGCGGGCGCGGTCGAGTTGGCCATCGGCCTGGTCGGCGTCATGACCCTTTTCCTGGGGCTCATGAAGGTGGCCGAAGCGGGCGGCCTGCTCAGAATCATCGCCCGCCTGATCCGGCCGCTGATGGTCAGGCTGTTCCCGGATGTCCCGGCCGATCACCCGGCCATGGGTGCCATGATCCTCAACCTGTCGGCGAACGTCATGGGCCTCGGCAATGCTGCAACCCCCTTCGGCATTCGCGCCATGCAGGAATTGAACAAGCTCAACCCCGCGCCGGGCACCGCCACGGATGCCATGGCCCTGTTCCTGGCCATCAACACCTCCAGCGTGACCCTGCTCCCCACCGGGGTCATCGCCCTGCGGGCGGCGGCGGGCTCGGCGGATCCGGCCGCCATCTTTCCCACCACGCTTTTCGCCACGGCCTGTTCCACGGTGGTTGCCGTCTTCTCCGCCAAACTCCTGGCCAGGTTTTGCCGCAAAAGTGCGCCTGCGCCCGGAGGCGCAGCCGCCGCCGATGCACCACTCGACCCGCCGCCATCCGATGGGGACCAACCGCCGTCCGAGCCCTACCCCGCGTGGGTGAGCGCTCTGGCCCTCACCGGGGTGTTGGCGCTGATCCCTCTGACTGTTTTTTACGGAAAGGCCCTGTCCCCCTGGATCATGCCGGGGCTGATGGCAGGTTTCCTGATATTTGGGGCGGCGCGGCGAGTGCGGATCTATGAAGTTTTCGTGGAGGGAGCCAAGGAAGGGTTTCAGGTGGCCATCCGGATCATCCCGTATCTCGTCGCCATCCTGGCGGCGGTGGGCATGTTGCGGGCCAGCGGCGCCATGGAAGCCATGGTGAGCGTGCTTGGGCCATGGACTTCCAAAGTGGGGCTTCCCGCCGAAGCATTGCCCATGGCTCTGATGAGACCCCTTTCCGGCTCGGGCGCCTTTGCCATGCTGGCCTCCATCCTAAACGACCCGGCCATCGGCCCCGACAGCTACACCGGCTACCTTGTGTCGACCTTTCAAGGGTCCACGGAAACCACGTTCTATGTTTTGGCCGTTTACTTCGGCGCGGTGCAGGTGCGGCGCATCCGCTACGCCCTGGCCGCCGGACTGTCGGCAGACCTGGCCGGGGTCATGGCCGGCGTAGCCGCCTGCAGCTATCTGCTCCGTTGATTGGTGGTCTGGTTGATGGGTTGAAAGCGTTCAGCAAATGGTATCGACGGACGGGTTGCTCGTGAAATGCGTTACAGACCCGCCCGCCTCAGCCTCGCGACGGCCTGCGCCGTTGATTCGACCGCCCGCTTTGATATAGGATGCCTGCAAGGAGATTAAAACCATGACACAAAGAAAAAAAATCGCAGCGCCCCTGCTGCTGTTGGCCTGGCTTTCATGCGCCGCTGCAGCTTCAGCAGCCGGCTTGCTCTCCACGGACAGCCCCGGGGGTTCCAAGGAGCCGATTGAAATCGTCGCCGATCGCATGATCACCAACAACACCGAGCGATGGGCCGAATTCACCGGCGCTGTGAAAGCGACCCAGGGCAAGTCCACGATGACCTCCGATGCCCTGCGCATCTACTATGAGGGCGATCTTATGAACCCGCCCAAGGGCAAATCCACGCAGGAGTCCATCCAAAAGATCGTGGCCACCGGGCGGGTGCACATCGTCACCGAAAAGTACGTCGCGGACGCGGAACGTGCGGAGCACGACCTGGCAACCGACATCATGACGCTCACGGGTGCGAATTCAACCGTAGTCAGCGGGAAAAACACCCTGACAGGATCGAAAATCGTTCTCAACCGCTCCACCGGAAATGCCGAGGTGGAGAGCAGCGGATCCGGGCGCGTGAAGGCGGTGTTTCATCAGGAGCCCAAGGGCGCCGGAACGGCGGAGACGAATAAGCCGGAGGGGAAAAAAAATTAGATGCGGCGCTTGAGCCGTTTCAGCTTGCAAAGACGGTCGTATTTTAGCAGAAGGTCGATCCACTGCCGGAACAAGGCGTCCATGTCACCGGAACGCTTGCGGCCGGCGGCCTTCACCTGGCCTTCCGCCTCGGCCAACGCCTGGGCGATGTCCGGCCGGTCAGGTTCGCGCTCGAGCAGCCGACGGTAGATGTTGACCGCCTTCTCCCAGTGCCCCTGGGCGGCAAAAAGCCGCGCCAACGTCACCGTGCCGTGAGGATAATTCTCTTCCATGCCGCTTCTCTCAGCGATCGGGCGCCCGCTGCGGCTTCACCACGATCTCGTCCTGTCCGATCATGCCGAACTCCTTGCGCGCCACGCTTTCGATGTACTTGGGGTCGTTTTTCAGGCGGTCGATCTCCACTCCGAGGGTCAGGTTTTCCTGGGTGATCTGCTGATTCTGGGCCCGGATGCGGTCGCGCTCTTTTTTCATCAAACTGAGATCGGCCAACCCTCGCGCGCTGAAAATGATGAAAAACATCAGCGACAGAATCAGACATACGGCGATGGAGAGCAGAACGCCTTGCTTCTTGTTCATCGGGAGCGGCTACCCCTCTTCGTGTGGGTCCACAGGTCGCGCAACTCGACGCTTCCGGCCGCCCAGGCGGCGGCGGCATAGATGAGCACACCGGCGGTGATGCTGGCGCCAAGCCCCAGTGCCAGTTGCGCCGTCGTCGGATGGGGGTCGGATAGCATTGCGCGTGAAACCGCCCACACGCCGACGGCCATGACGGCCGCGCTGAAGATCGAGCGCGCCAACGATGCGCCGATGGAACGCCAGTCCAGCCCGCCGAGCCTTCGCTGCAGCACCGCCAGAAGGATTCCAAGGTTCAACATCGCGGCCAGCGATGTCGCCAGCGCCATTCCGCCATGCGCCAGCGGCTTCATCAGCATCAGCCCCAGCAAAATGTTCGCGAGAATGGAAAGCGTGGCCGCGAGCAGCGGGGTTCTGGAGTCCTGTTGCGCGAATAAGGCCGACACCGCAACCCGCAGCGTTGCAAACGCCCATAGGCCTAAAGCATAATATGAAAGCGCATGGGCCGTCAACCGGACATCGACCGCAGCGAACGCCCCGCGCATGAACAGCAGCGCCACGATCGGCTCTCCCAACAGAACCAGGCCGGCCATGGCAGGGATGGTCGCAAAGGACACCAGCCTGAACGCATAGGCAAAGGTCTCCCGCAGGCCATCGGTGTTTCCGACGGCGGCTTCGCGCGCCATGCTCGGCAGCGCCGCGGTCGCCCCGGCCATGGCGACCACCCCGAGCGGGAACTCCACCAGGCGGTCCGCGTAGTAGAGGTAACTGACACTGCCCTCCGCCAGCATGGAGGCCATCAAGGTGCCCACCAGGATATTGATCTGGTAGACCGCGCCGCCGAGAACGGAGGGCACCATCAGTTGCGCCATGTGCTTGAGCGCCGGATGGACCCCGCGCGCCGCCCGCCACAGGTGCAGTCGGTGCCGCAGCAGAAAAGGCGTCTGAAACAGCAGTTGAACGGCACCGCCGATGAGCACTCCGGCAGCCAAACCGGTCACCGGGCGCTCCAAGTGCGGTGCAAGGGCCGCCAGCGAGCCGATCATGCAGAGGTTGAGCAGCGTGGGGGTCAGGGCGGGCGCTGCGAAGCTGCCGTAGACGTTGAGCGCCCCCATGCAAAGGGCCATCATCCCGGCGGCAAAAAGATACGGGAACATCATGCGGGTGAGGCTGACGGTGAGCGCAAGCTTGGCGCCGGTGAAACCGGGTGTTACCAGCGGCACGAGCCAGCCCGCGGTGAGCACGCCCACGGCGCAGACCGCCGTCAGCACCGCTGCAAAAACGCGCGACGTCGATCCGAACAGCCGCTCGGCCTCCGCAGGTCCCCCGCGGTAAAAGGTTTCAGTAAAGACAGGGACAAACGCCGAATTCAAGGCGCCTTCCCCGACCAGGCGGCGAAACAAGTTGGGGATCCGGAACGCCGCCAGAAAGGCGTCGGAACTGAAGGCGGCCCCGAAGGTCGCGGCGATCATGGCATCACGCACGAATCCCAGGACACGGCTCAGCAGGGTGGCCAAGGCCACGACGCCTGCCGCACGGGTCACCCGTTTGGTTTCGGAATTTTCCCCTGCGTCTCGTAGGGCCGGGGATGCATGATAGACCGGTGATACCACTAGAAAATTCTTGACATCCTGTTTGAATTCAACTAAAAGTTTACTTTTGACGTTGATACCTGATTCGTTACCGTTACTTCGAAAGGAGCCACACGCTTGGCCAACCATGCATCAGCGCTCAAACGCGCCCGTCAGAACGAAGACCGCAAGCTGCGCAACCGGATCACCAAAACCCGGGTGAAGCACATAGTGAAAACCGTCCGGCAGGGCGTTGACGCCAAATCCACGGAAGCGTTGCAGTCCAAGCTGAACGACGCCAAGTCTTTGATCGACAAGGCCGCCAAAAAAGGCGCCATCCACAAGAAAACCGCGGCGCGCAAAATTTCCCGCCTGGCCAAACTGGTGAACACGCTCAAAGCGTAGTTCGCTTCCCGTTGCCATGGACTCAACTGCATGCCGGTGGCCCGGGTTTTCCCGGCCACCGGCATTTTTATAGCTTTTAGGCGCGGTTCTCGAACCACGTCTAAAAGTTATCGGTGAATCGGTTGTAAATTCTTTCGGCAATCCGGGTGGCGACAATACCCAGGGTGGCTCTCTGCCTTTGGTCGGTCAGAATCTTATCGTTGCCGACGACATAGGCTTCGCTGTCCGAAAGCCCGATGGCCGACCAGACCTCCTTTCCCCCGGGTTGCACCAACCGGACATCCAACGTCAGCTTGACACTCCGCTCGCCGGCGCCGCCCTTGTTGCGGGTGGCGACGGTTCTCAACTCCACCGAGCGAATGACGCCCCTCATGACGAGGTCGGCCTGAGCCTCGTCGCCGACGATGGCGGTGCGGCTGCGCTTGGTGAACTCGAAGACCACGGCGTTGGTCACGGTGGTTTCCAAAGCGGGCTCGCTGGTTCGGTTCTCGAACATATGTACAAAAACGGTTTGCGCGCCGCCGGGAAGCTTGGCCTCACCCTGAAACCGATATCCGCAGGCGACAGCAATCAGTGCCGCCGCCACACACGCGACCCACAGTGCCGCGTGCAGCCCTTTCAAGGACGCTTTCCCCTGCAGCCGGATGAGTGAGGTCATACGCCCTCCGTCATGTGAAACGAACATCACACCACGATGTTGACCAGCTTGTTTTTCACTACAACGATTTTCTTGACCGGTTTTCTCTGAACGAACTTCTGCACGCTTTCGTCCGCCAGCGCCTGCTGCCGCACCTCGTCGTCCGTCGCGTTGACCGCCGCCGTCATCCGGCTGCGCAGCTTGCCGTTCACTTGGATGACGATCATGGCCGTGTCGCGCTCAATGGCGTCCTCGCGCCAGGCGGGCCAATGCGCCAGCAGAACGCTCTGCGAATGGCCGAGCGCCGCCCACACTTCCTCAGCGATGTGCGGCACGAGGGGCGCCAGCATCAACGTCAGCGATTCGACTGCAAAGCGCATCACCCTGCTCGTCTCGGCACGGACGTCCGGCTCCACGCCGACGGCCGCCAGCGTGTTGAAGAGTTCCATGACGGCGCTGATGGCCGTGTTGAAATGAAACCGCTCCTCGATGTCCCGCGTGACCTTTCGGATCGTCTCGTGGGTCTTGCGGAAAATGGCCTTCATGGGCTCGCTGAGCTGGTCCGGGCTGCCGTCATAGGGCCGTGCGCCGGCGATTACCGGCATCCACTCCGCCGTCAGCCGCCAGACTCGGTTCAGGAATCGGTAGCCGCCTTCGACCCCCTGTTCGCTCCATTCCAAATCCTTTTCGGGGGGCGCGGCGAAAAGGCAGAAGAGCCGGGTGGTGTCGGCCCCGTAACGTTCGAGCAGCGTGTTCGGGTCGACCACGTTTTTCTTGGACTTGGACATCTTCTCCACCCGGCCGACAACGACCGGCCGGCCGCAGATGCTGCAGGCACGTACCCCGTCCTCCGATCGCACGTCCGAAGGCAAGAGAAACCCGTGCTCCGGGCATGCAACGGTTTCCTTGCACACCATGCCTTGGGTCAACAGCCGGGTGAACGGCTCTTTATAGGACACCAGTCCTTCGTCCTGCAGCACGCGGGTGTAGAAACGCGAGTAGAGCAAGTGCAGGATCGCGTGTTCCACGCCGCCGATGTACTGGTCGACCGGCATCCAGTAATCGACGGCGGCGCGCTCGAACATGCCCGTGGTGCAATCGGGGCTGCAGAAGCGCTCGAAGTACCAGGAGGACTCGACAAAGGTGTCCATGGTGTCTGTCTCCCGCCGAGCATCGGCTGCGCCGCACGTCGGGCACGCCACCCGTGCGAAGGATGCGAGCGCCGGCAGCGGCGACTGGCCCCCCCCGAGCAGATCGACGTCCTCCGGCAGCACGACCGGCAGGTCTTTTTCGGGAACCGGCACGATCCCGCAGCGGTCGCAGTGGATCACTGGGATCGGCGCCCCCCAGTAGCGTTGCCGTGAGATGCCCCAGTCCCGCAAACGGAAACTGATCGTGCTGCGGCCGAGATGGTTCGCCTCCAGGTGCGCGGCAATGGCTTCCTGGGCTCTGCGGTTCGGCAGACCGTTGAAAACGCCGGAGTTGACCATGACGCCCTCTCCGGCAAAGGCCTCGGTCATGGCGGCGGGATCGAGCTCGCTGTCAACCGGCTGAACCACCACGATGATCGGCAGTCCGTATTTCCTGGCAAACTCGAAATCGCGCTGATCGTGGGCCGGCACCGACATGACGGCACCGGTACCGTACTCCATCAGGGCGAAGTTGGCGGTGTAGACGGGCATCCGGCGGCCGTTCATCGGGTTGAGGCAATAGGCGCCGACGAACACTCCCTCTTTTTCATAGCTCTCGAGGGCCTTGGCCGAGCGGTCCTGGTGCGAAATGCGCTCGACGAACGCCAGCACATCGGCCTCCTGCGCCGTGCCCTTGCAGAGTTGCGGAACCAGGGGATGCTCGGGCGCCAGGCACATGAACGTTGCCCCGAAAACGGTGTCGTGCCGCGTGGTGAATACAGGGATCGCGCCGCCGCCGCTTTCCAGCGGGAAGCGGATTTCAGCCCCCAGGCTCTTGCCGATCCAGTTCTTCTGCATGGTGATGACCTTTTCAGGCCAGCCGGGCAGTCGGTCGCAATGCAAGAGCAGGTCCTCGGCGTAACGGGTGATCCTGAAGAACCACTGCCACAGCTTTTTCTGGCGCACCGGTTTGCCGCAGCGCCAGCACATCCCGGCCTCCACCTGCTCGTTGGCGAGCACGGTCTGGCAGGGGTCGCACCAGTTCACGTAGGATTCCTTGCGAAAGGCCAGGCCTTTTTCAAGCATCCTGAGAAAGAGCCACTGTTCCCACCGGTAGTACTCCGGCCGGCACGTGGCGACTTCCCGTTCCCAGTCGTAGCTGAATCCCATCCGCTTGAGCTGGGAGCGCATGTTGGCGATGTTGCCGTAGGTCCACTTGGCCGGGTGGGTCCGGTTGGCAATGGCGGCGTTCTCGGCCGGCATTCCGAAGGCGTCCCAGCCCATGGGGTGCAGCACGTTGAAGCCGCGCATCCGTTTGTAGCGCGCCACCACGTCGCCGATGGTGTAGTTGCGCACGTGGCCCATGTGGATATTGCCGGAGGGATACGGAAACATCTCCAGCAGGTAGTACTTGGGCCGGTGCGGGTCCTCTTCGACCCGGAACAGGTTCTGGGAATCCCATCGGCTCTGCCAGGTGCGCTCAATGACGTGCGGGTTGTACCTTTCCTCCATGTGATGCATCCCTTTTTGGGTCAAGAACGTGATGCGGGAACAAACGGGGCGATGTTCAGGCATCCCCTGTTTTTTTTGGGCCTTGAGAAAAATAAATTAATGCCATACAATCCCTCGAAGTGCAAGAATCGGTAGATTTCGTTTGACTTGTGAGCGCCGATTTCATATGGAAACAGAATTTTCAAATTTGAAAAAAGACCGAAATAATTCACGATACCGCTTAAGAGCGATGAAAAGAGGTTCATGAGCACCAAGCTTCTCATCAATGCCAGCGACCCGGAGGAAATCCGCGTCGCCACGGTCAAGGACGGTCGTCTCGAGGAATTCCGCGTTGAAAGCGCGGCACGCGAGATCACTCAGGGCAACATCTACAAGGGGGTCATTACGCGCATCGAGCCGAGCCTGCAGGCGGCGTTTGTCGATTACGGGGGCGACCGCAACGGCTTTCTCCAGAAACAAGACCTCCACTACGACTACTTCCACGAAGACGACCGCGGCGACACGCCCTTGCAACGTCTCGTGAAACGCGGCCAGGGGCTCATGGTGCAGATCGGCAAAGACCCTATCGGCACCAAGGGGGCCATGCTCACCACCTTCATTTCCCTGCCGGGGCGCTACGTGGTGCTGATGCCGGGACATTCGGTACGCGGGGTCTCCCGCAAGATCGACGACGAGACCGAAAGGGCTCGCCTCAAGCAGATCGTCGGCGAACTGGAGGTTCCCGAGGGGTTCGGGGTCATCGTGCGCACGGCGGGCATCGGGTGCAGCAAAACCATGATCTCCAAGGATTTGAAAGACCTGCTGCGCTTGTGGAAGACGATCAAGGGCAAGGTGATGAAGGAAAAAGAGACCGCCCTGCTCTACAAGGAACGGGCCCTTGTGCTGCGCTCCATCCGGGACTCCTTCAGCCCCGAAGTCTCCGAAATTCTCATCGACGAGCCCAACACGTTCAACGAAGCCCGGGAACTGGTCGACATCTTCGCCAGCAAGCAAACCCAGATCGTCACGTTTTACCAGGAGGAAAAGCCGCTCTTCTCAAAGTTTCAGATCGAGGAACAAATCGCCTCCATTTTCGAAAACCGGGTCCGGCTTAAATCCGGCGGCTCCATCGTCATCGCGCCGACCGAGGCCCTGGTGGCCATCGACGTCAACTCGGGCAAATCCACCCATGAAAAATCAGTGGAGCAGACCGCCTTTCAGACCAACCTGGAGGCCGCCGAAGAAATCGCGCGCCAACTGCGGCTGCGGGACCTGGGGGGCCTCATCGTCATCGATTTCATCGACATGAAGGAGTCCAAGCACCGCGCCGAGGTCGAACGCGAACTGAAGACCCATGTGAAGCTCGACAAGGCCCGCACCAAGGTCGGCCGAATCTCCAAATTCGGTCTTTTGGAGATGTCGCGGCAACGCATTCATCCGTCCATCGAGTTTGGCAGCCACGTCGCCTGCCGATGCTGCCAGGGCAAGGGCTTGATCCCTTCCACCGAAACCCTGGGCATCGGGTTTCTCCGCAAACTCGGCATGGAGACGCTCAAAAACGACGTCGTCCGGGTGAAAGGGATTGTCCCCCCGGCGGTCGCGGATTACCTGCTCAACAAAAAGCGCCGGGACATCGTCGAGCTGGAAAACCGCCGGAACATCACCATCGACATTGAAAGTGACGCAGCCCTGCTGCCTGTGGAGAGCCGCATCGAATGTTCCCACTGAACCACTCGGCGGTTGACACCCTTAATCGTTTGCTGTATCAGAGGGCACCGCACGCTGTATTTAAGGTTTGACGCGCCTATAAAATTCAAGTATATGGGCGCCACTTTTACTAAACGTTAAGGAGGTTTCATCTTGGTCAACATCGCTTACGCCATGGGACAAGGAGGCGCAGCGGAAGGCGGCGCCGCTGGTTTTGCGAGCTTTATCCCGCTCGTCCTCATGTTCGCCATCTTTTATTTTCTCCTCATCCGTCCTCAGCAGAAACGGAGCAAGGAACACCGCAACATGCTCGCCAACCTGAAGAAAGACGACCGCATCGTCACCAGCGGCGGACTTCACGGCCGCGTCACCGGGCTGGACGAGACCACCCTGACGGTGGAAATCGCCGACAAGGTCCGGGTCAAGATCAGCCGCGGCAACGTGGCCGCGATCGTCCAATCCGCCCCGCCCTCCCCAGCGGAAACCAAAAAAAATTAATCCACGATCCTGTCGTGGCAGCTGTTGCCCTCCCGAGCTTTGGAGCGCCTGCTTCTTAACGGAGGAGCCGGGTTGTCCTGACATTTGTCTGACAGCCGCAGAAGGGAAGACGCCTTGAAACGCTTTTCGATAAGACTGGTGATCATCTTGGTGGTCGTCATCGCCGCCATTGTTTACTGCATCCCGACGTTCCAGCCGGAGATCTGGCCTCACAGGAAGATCAATCTTGGGCTCGACCTGCAGGGTGGGATGCACCTGGTTCTTGAGGTCAACACCGACAAGGTCGTTGAAAACGCCATCGAACGCTACAGCCAGGAACTGCGCGACTTGGTCCGGAAAAACCAGATCCAGAGCCTTCAGATAGAACGCCCGGGGCCTTATAAAATCGCCGTCAAGGTGCAGGGCAAGGAAAACATCGCCAAGTTCAAGGAACTGCTGGAAAAAGAACTCAGGGACCTGCGCCTGAGCAACCGCAGCGAAGTTGCCGAATCGTATTCCGTCGGCCTGGACTTGCCCGATAAGGAAAGCGACCACATCAAGAAACTGGCGGTGGACCAGGCGCTTGAGACCATCCGCAACCGCATAGACCAGTTCGGCGTTTCCGAGCCGGACATCCGGCGCCAGGGCGACACCCGTATTCTGATCCAACTGCCGGGCATTCAGGACACCCAGCGCGCCAAGGATCTGATCGGACGCACGGCACTGCTGGAATTCAAACTTGTGGACGAGGCGCACGATCTCAACGCCGCTTTGCAGGGCAGTGTCCCTGCAGGCAGCGAGCTCCTCTACAAGGTCGACGAGGACCCCACTACCAAGCGCGTCACCCGAACCCCGTTCCTGGTGAAGAAAAACGCACTGCTGACCGGCGCCTCGCTGACCGACGCCCGTGTCGCGCTCGATTCTCAGTACGGAGAGCCGTACGTGTCGATTGAATTCGACAAAAAGGGGGCGCGGACCTTCGAGCGCGTTACCGGCGAGAACGTCGGCAAGCGCCTGGCGATCGTGCTCGACAACAAGGTCTATTCCGCTCCCACCATTCAAGAGAAAATCGCCGGCGGCAAGGCCCGCATCACCGGCCGCTTCAGCACGGACGAGGCCCGCGACCTGGCCATCATTCTGCGGGCCGGCGCCCTGCCCGCCCCGGTGACCGTCCTGGAAGAACGCACGGTGGGCCCCTCTCTCGGCGCGGACTCCATCCGCTCAGGCTTGATTTCCATCCTGGTGGGCGGCCTGCTCGTGATCATCTTCATGGCGGTCTACTACAAATGGTCAGGGCTGCTGGCCGATTTCGAGGTGCTTCTCGACCTGCTTCTCATCGGCGCGGGACTGGCCGCATTCGGCGCCACGCTGACCCTGCCCGGGCTGGCCGGCGTCATTCTCACCATCGGCATGGCCGTCGACAACAACGTGCTGATCTACGAGCGCATCCGCGAGGAGCTGCGCCTGGGAAAAACGCCCCGCGGGGCAGTGGACGCGGGGTTTGACCGCGCCACCACCACCATCATGGATGCCAACATCACCACCCTGATTTCAGCGGTCGTGCTGTTTCAGTTCGGCACCGGCCCGATCAAGGGGTTTGCCGTGACGCTGAGCATCGGCGTGATCGCCAGCATGTTCACGGCCATCGTGGTGTCGCGCCTGGTCTTCAACTACTTCCTGGACGTGCGCAAGATCAAACGCGTGAGCATTTAGCCATCGATTTCAGATCGGTGTACCCGAAGAAGGAAACGGTCCCATGGAGTTCATCAAACCCGGAATCAACCTGGATTTCGTCGGCAAGCGCAAAATCGCCTATTCGATTTCCGGCGCCCTCATTCTGATCAGCATCCTGGCGCTTTTCGTAAAAGGGCCGCGATACGGCATCGACTTCGCCGGCGGCTCCCTGGTGCAGGTCAAGTTTGCCGCTCCCGTTGAAATCGCCAAGATCAAGGACGGGCTGCGCTCGGTCGAAATTGAAAATGCGACCGTCCAGAGCGTCGGCGACCGCAGGGAAAACGAATATCTTATCCGAACCGACGCGGCCGATGTCAGCGCGAAGGAATTCACTCCCGCGCTCGACAAGGCGCTCGAGGCCGCGGCCGGCGTGAAAGTCGACATCCGGCGTGTGGAGATGGTCGGACCCCAAGTCGGAACGGATCTGCGGGAAAAGGCCCTGCTGGCGATCTTTTTCTCTCTCATCTTCATCGCCATTTACATCTCCGGCCGTTTCGAGTTCAAATGGATCCAGAGCGGGATCGTCGCGGTGGCCCTTGGCGGTGCCGTTTATGCTATTCACACGATGGGTTTCAGCCTGGCCATCCTCGTCTGGGCCGCCCTGCTGGTGACGCTGGTGCTGTTCTGGATCCTGGGCCTCAAATACGCCTTGGGCGCCATCGTCGCGCTGATCCATGACGTAACCATCACGGTGGGCGTTTTCACCATTCTGGAAAAAGAATTCACCCTGACGGTGATCGCCGCGCTGCTCACCATCATCGGGTATTCGCTCAACGACACGATCATCGTCTACGACCGCATCCGCGAAAACATCAAGAAGCTCTCCAAGACCCCCATAGGCGCCGTCATCAACCGCAGCGTCAATGAAACTCTGAGCCGGACCATCCTGACGGCCGGCACGGTGTTCGTCGTCCTGGTGTCGCTGTTTTTTCTCGGGGGCGACATCATCCACGATTTCGCCTTCGCGCTTCTGGTGGGCGTCGTCGTCGGCACCTATTCGTCGATTTACGTGGCCAGCCCCATTGTGCTCACGTGGGAGGAACGCGCCAAGAAAAAGTGAGGCGCCGCGGGCATAGCGGCGGTTTTGTCCGCCGACAGCTTACCCCCCTTGTTCCTCAAAGGGGGTTTTCACGTTATGCGGCAGACCTGACACCGCATGGAGAATAACAGCGTGGAGAAGCTTCTCCCCTGGTTGCACGTGAAGAGCGTTCCGGGGATCGGAAACCACCTGTTCAAGCGGCTCATCGAGCGCTTCGGAACACCGGAAGCCGTACTTAAGGCATCGACGGCCGAACTCCTGACGGTGGACGGCATCACGCCGCGAACAGCCTCGGCCCTGCGCTCCCAGAAAGTGCCGGACGGCGCGGCGGCGGAACTCGAGGACACGCTTCGCCGCGGCTTTCGGCTGATCCCCCTGACGCACGCGGACTACCCGTCCCTGCTGCGGGAGATCCCGGACCCTCCGCCGCTTCTGTATGTAAGCGGCGATCTGGCGCCGTGCGAACGTCCGATTGCGGTGGTAGGGTCCCGCAACGCCACGGGGTATGGAGTAGCCATGGCCCAGCAGCTGGGCAGCGACCTGGCGAGCCTGGGGTTCTCGGTGGTCAGCGGAATGGCGCTCGGCATCGACGCCGCCGCTCACGAGGGCGCTCTCAACCGCCGCGGGCGGACGGTGGCAGTGCTGGGCAGCGGGCTGGCCAACATCTATCCGCCGCAGCACCAGCGCCTGTTTGAGCGTATTTCGGCCGGCGGCGCGGTGCTGTCTGAATTCCCGCTCAGGGCCGAACCCGAAGCGCACCATTTCCCGATCCGCAACCGGATCATCAGCGGGATGTCGCTGGGCACCGTGGTGGTCGAAGCCAGCAAGAACAGCGGGTCCCTGATCACGGCTCGGCTGGCGGCCGAGCAAAACCGCGAGGTGTTTGCCGTTCCCGGCAGCATTCAATCGTTCAAGAGCACGGGGACCCACACGCTCATCAAACAAGGCGCCAAGCTCGTTGAAAACGCCCAGGACATCGTGTCCGAGCTCGGGCACTTCCTGGCAGACAGTCCCCCGGGCGGCGGCCGGCGACGTGTTTCACCGGTTGAAAAAAAGCACCCGCTGACCGAAGCGGAAAAAGAGGTTTGCCGGGCGCTCGGCCCCTACCCCTTGCACATTGACGAACTCGTGCGCAAACTGGCCATGGATGCCGGCAAACTGTCCGGCATCCTGCTGCAGCTCGAGCTGAAAGGAATCGTGACGCAGCAGGCCGGAAAGCTGTTTTCGGCTGCCGACGACCGTGATGTTTAGCAACATGGAGCGATAGGAAGACATGACCAAACCGTTAGTGGTAGTGGAATCTCCGGCCAAGGTGCGCACGATCAAGAAATACCTGGGCAGCGACTACAACGTGGCCGCCACGGTGGGCCACATCAAAGACCTTCCCCAACGGGAAATGGGAATCGACGTCGAGGCCGGTTTCACACCGCAATACACCAGCATCCCCGGCAAGCAGAAAGTGATCCAGGCCCTGAAACAGGCCGCTGCCGACGCCGAGGATGTTTACCTGGCGCCGGACCCCGACCGCGAAGGCGAGGCCATCGCCTGGCACACGGCCGAGGTGCTCAAGAAAAAGGGGCGCCGTTTTCACCGAGTCCTGTTTCACGAACTGACGAAGGACGCCATCCGCAATGCCATGAACCAGCCCCGGGAGTTGGACCCGCACAAGTACGAGGCGCAGCAGGCGCGCCGGATCCTGGACCGGCTGGTGGGTTACCAAGTGTCGCCGCTGCTGTGGCGCAAGGTCAAGGGCGGGTTGAGCGCCGGCCGCGTGCAAAGCGTGGCCCTGCGGGTGATCTGCGAGCGCGAACGCGCCATCCAGGCCTTTGACCCCCAGGAGTACTGGTCCATCACCGCTCACCTGGAAGGTGCTGCGCCGCCCCCCTTTGCGGCGAAACTGGTCAAGAAAGGCAAGGAAAAGCTCGCCATTCAGAACGAAGCGGCGGCGCAGAAGATCCTGGCCGAGCTCAAGGGCCAGGTCTTTACGGTGGACAAGGTCCAGAAGAAGACCGTCCGCAAGAACCCGGCACCACCCTTCACGACCAGCAAGCTCCAGCAGGAATCCATCCGCCGGCTGCGCTTCACCGCCAAAAAAACCATGATGCTCGCCCAGCAGCTCTACGAGGGCATCGAGCTGGGGCCCGGCGAACCTGTCGGGTTGATCACGTACATGCGTACGGATTCGACGCGGATCGCGGATGTGGCGGCGGCCGAGGCACAGCAGTTGGTGCTCCAGCAGTTCGGTCGCGACTATGCCTTGGACAAGCCCCGCCAGTTCCGCAATTCCAAACAAGCCCAGGATGCGCACGAGGCGGTCCGGCCGACGTCGGCCTTCAACACGCCCGAAAACATGGCCCCCTTCCTCACGAAGGACCAGTTGGCCCTGTACCAGTTGATATGGCAGCGTTTCATCGCGTCCCAGATGCAGGAGGCGCTCATCGACCAAGTCTCGGCTTCCATCGTGGCCGGGCCCTACGTTTTTACGGCCAGCGGGTCTGCGGTCAAATTCCCCGGCTTCATGGCTCTCTACCGTGCCGAGGAAGAGGAGTCGGAATCAAACGGTGAAAAAGCCAGGGAGCAGCTGCCGGACCTGCCTGAAGGCGCCCGGCTGAAGCTGCACCGCCTAGAGCCCAAACAGCATTTCACCCAGCCCCCGCCGCGTTTTTCGGAAGCATCCCTAGTAAAGGAGCTGGAAGAAAACGGGATTGGGCGTCCGAGCACCTATGCCGCCATCCTTTCCACCATCCGCGACAAGGGGTACGTGGAGATGCTGCGGGGTTACTTCCGGCCGAGCGAACTCGGCTTCATCGTGAACGACCTGCTGGTGATGAGTTTTCCCGACGTCTTCGACGTTGAATTCACGGCCCGCATGGAGGAGAACCTCGACCGGGTGGAGTCTGAAAAGGCGAACTCCCTGGACATCCTGACCCAGTTCTACACGCCTTTCAAAAAGGATCTGGACACGGCGGCCGAGAAAATGGTGAGCATCAAAGGGGTGGGGGTGGAAACGGGCCTGAAATGCCAGGAGTGCGGCCACACCCTGCACATCAAGATCGGCAAGAACGGCCATTTTCTGGCGTGCAGCGGTTACCCGGCCTGCAAGTATTCCAGCGACTACACGCGCGACGAAAAGGGTCACATCCAGCCGGTGGTTCCTCCCGCGGATGAGGCCACGGACAAGGTCTGCACCAAATGCGGCAAACCCATGGTCCTCAAGCGGGGCCCTTTCGGAGATTTCCTCGCATGCAGCGGTTTCCCCGAATGCAAGAACACCCAGTCGCTTTCCGTCAACGGCTCGGCCAAGAGCATCGGCGTCCCATGCCCCCAGGACGGCTGCAGTGGGGACCTGCTTGAAAAAACCTCCAAACGCGGCAAGGTGTTCTACGGCTGCAACCGCTACCCGGACTGCAGCTTCGCCACGTGGGACAAGCCGGTGGCGCGCGCGTGCCCGGCCTGCGGCGCCAAAATTCTAGTGGAGCGCACCACAAAGAAGCAAGGCACCCTGCACTCCTGTCTGAACCCGGACTGCGGCTTCAAAGAGCGAATAGAATAAACGATTTCAGCGCTGGTTCGTTGGTCGCGTTTCCAGCGTTTGAAAACCATGAAAATTTTCAAATGCGCCTCGGGGTCGACCGCAGGCAACGCGACGAACGCGTAAAAACGCTTGACATCTCTATTGCCGGCTGTTAGCCTGACGGAAAGTTAAAAAAAAATTGGTTCTCGCATGACTCATCGCATCGCCATTATCAACCTTATTAGCCTTATTATCGTCATCGCCGGGGTTATCATCGGCGATGATGACAAGGGGTTGGTAATGGCCTAAGCGCACCAAAAGCCAAAAAGCAAAAAACCCGTTACCAGCCCTAAAGGCGGTAACGGGTTTTTTTTTAAATTGCCACCGGAGACAACAGCCATGGAAATGACGGGCGCCCAAATCTTGATGACGATGTTGAAACAGGAAGGCGTTGACACGCTGTTCGGATTCCCCGGGGGGGCGGTGATCGACATCTACGACGAACTGGCCCGCACCGACATCCGCCACATTCTCGTCCGGCACGAGCAGGGAGCCATCCACGCCGCCGACGGCTATGCCCGCGCCAGCGGAAAGGTGGGGGTCTGCCTAGTCACCTCGGGGCCCGGGGCCACCAACACGGTGACCGGCATAGCCTCGGCGTATGCCGACTCCATCCCGGTGGTGATCATCACCGGTCAGGTGCCGACCCACCTCATCGGCAACGACGCGTTCCAGGAAGTGGACATCGTCGGCATCACGCGCCCCTGCACCAAGCACAACTACTTGGTCAAATCCCTGCCCGACCTCGCCTCCACCCTCAAGGAGGCGTTCCACCTCGCCCGCTCGGGCCGGCCCGGGCCCGTGCTGGTGGACATTCCCAAGAACGTCGCCAACGGCCGCATCGAGTACCTGCCGCCGGGCGAAAACCGGATACGGCCTTACGCAACGATCCCACAGCCTCACCCCAAGCAGTTGCGGACCGTGGCCAAACTCATCCAGGAGGCCCGGCGGCCCCTGATCTTCGCGGGCGGCGGCGTCATTCTCAGCGGCGGCTCGGAGGAGTTGACGCGCCTGGCGCGGCGGGCGCAGATGCCGGTCACCACCTCGCTGATGGGGCTGGGCGCCTTCCCCGGCGATGACCCTCTGTTTCTCGGCATGATCGGTATGCACGGCACCTATGCCTCCAACATGAGCACGGGCGCCTGCGACCTGATGCTGGCCGTGGGCGTCCGCTTCGACGACCGTGTCACCGGCAAAACCGACGCCTTCGCCTCCCAGGCTACCATCGTGCACATCGACATCGACCCGACCTCCATCCGCAAAAACGTCCCGGTCAGCGTCCCGGTGGTCGGCGACTGCCGCATCTGCCTTCAGCGGTTGAACGAACTGGTCTCCGACACGCACATCCAAGACAGTGACGCCAAGCCGAAAGAGTGGCTGGAACGCATCGCGCAGTGGAAGGCCTCCCAGCCCCTCGCCTACTGCCAGGGGGATACCATCAAACCGCAATACGTGGTCGAGCAGGTGCATGCCCTCACGCGGGGCGAGGCCATCATCACCACGGAGGTGGGGCAGAACCAGATGTGGGCCGCCCAGTTCTACCGGTTCAACCGGCCCAACCATTTCATCACCTCCGGCGGCCTGGGCACGATGGGTTTCGGTCTCCCGGCCGCCATCGGCGCCCAGATCGCCTGCCCTGACAAAACCGTGGTGGACATCGCCGGCGACGGCAGCATCCAGATGAACATCCAGGAGATGGCCACGGCGGTCCAGTACGGACTGCCGGTCAAGATCGTCATTCTCAACAACGGCTACCTCGGCATGGTCCGGCAGTGGCAGGAGCTTTTCTACGGCGGCCGCTACAGCGCCACGCGCATGAACCATGCGCCGGATTTCGTCAAGCTGGCCGAAGCCTATGGAGCGGTGGGCCTGCGTGCCACGCGCCCCGATGAGGTCGCACCGGTGCTGACGGAGGGCTTGGCCGTGCGCCGGCCCGTGATCATGGATTTCGTGGTGGATGCCGAGGAAAGCGTCTACCCGATGGTGCCGTCCGGTGCGCCGCTTACGGAAATGCTACTTGTTTAGCACGCGAGCAGCCGTGCGGATTAAATCACCCCCACCCAACCTCCACCGCCGAGGGGGAGGGAACCTGGGGGCTTCCCGCATGAGGAGAGGAAGGATCCCTTGCTTGAACCATAGACAATCTTCCTGTTTGGGAGGAAGGGCCTGCTGATAAATCCCCTCCCCTTGCGGGAGGGGGCAAGATGAAAGGAACACAATGAGCGCGGAAAAACACATAATGACCATGCTGGTGGACAACGAGCCGGGAGTCCTTTCCAGGGTGGCGGGACTGTTCAGCGGGAAGGGGTTCAACATCGAAAGCACCTGCGCTAGCCCGACGAACGACCCCCGGGTCTCCCGCATCACGATCGTCACCAGGCCGACGCGCCGGTCATTGAGCAGATCGAAAAGCAGCTGCGCAAGCTGGTCAACGTCATCAAGCTGCGCAGCCTGAACGGGCCGAGCTGCGTGCGGCGCGAGCTCGCGCTGGCCTGCATCACCGTCAAACCGGAGCAGCGCGCCGAGGTCTTGAGGATCGTGGACCTGGCCGACGGGAAGATCGTCGACGCAGGGCTCAGCCATCTGATCATCGAGGTGTCCGGCGAGCAGGAGGAGGTCCAAACAACCCTGAATCTCCTCAAGCCCTACGGAATCAAGAAACTCGCGCGCACCGGACCCATCGGGCTGATTCGGGAGCCGAAATGATGGCAGCGCATAAAACCCGATGTCGGCCTTGCCCTTCGCCCTGCCGTCGCTGAAGCGTACCAGCGGTACGGCTCACTCCGCTGGACTCGCGCGCCTTGACCTCGGATCTTTGTGCGCTGCCATCGACTTTGTTTATTCATGTTGATCCTTAAACTTAAAAACAAAACAAGAGCGCGAAAAGGAGAAAATTAAATGGCGACATTCGATTTCGGCGGAACGATGGAAGAAGTGGTGACGGAAGACGAATTCCCCCTGCAGAAGGCCCGGGAGGTCCTGCAGAAAGAGGTCGTGGCCGTCGTGGGCTACGGTGTCCAGGGCCCCGGCCAGGCGCTCAACATGCGCGACAACGGCATCCGCGTGATCGTCGGCCAGCGCAAAGGCGGCGCCTCCTGGGACCGGGCCCTGGCCGACGGTTTCGTCCCCGGGGAGACCCTGTTTTCGCCGGAGGAGGCCGCCGAGCGCGCCACGGTGATACAGTATCTGCTCTCCGACGCCGGGCAGGTGGCCATGTGGCCGAGAATAAAAGCCTGTCTGAAGGAAGGCAACACGCTTTATTTCTCACACGGTTTCGCCATCGTCTACAAGGACCAGACCGGGATCATCCCGCCGCCGAACGTCGATGTCGTTCTGGTGGCGCCGAAAGGCTCCGGCCGCACGGTGCGCACCAACTTCCTTGACGGCAGCGGCATCAATGCGAGTTTTGCCGTTTTCCAGGACTTCACGGGTAACGCCAAGGAAAAAGCGCTGGCGCTCGGGATCGCCATCGGCTCCGGGTATCTGTTCCCCACCACGTTTGAGCGTGAGGTCGTCAGCGATCTCACCGGCGAGCGCGGGATCCTCATGGGCGCTCTGGCCGGTGTGATGGAAGCCCAGTACAACCTGCTGCGCCAGAACGGCCACAGCCCCAGCGAGGCCTTCAACGAGACCGTCGAAGAGCTGACCCAGAGCCTCATCGGCCTGGTGGGTGCCAAGGGGATGGACTGGATGTTCGCCAACTGCTCTACCACCGCCCAGCGCGGGGCGCTCGACTGGGCCCCTCGTTTCCGAGACGCGGTGGCGCCGGTGTTCACGCAGCTTTATCAGCGCGTCAAGAGCGGCGAGGAGACGCGGCGCGTCCTGCAGGCCAACAGCACGCCCGACTACCGCGAGAAGCTCGACAAGGAGCTTGCGGCCATGCACAACTCGGAAATGTGGCGGGCGGGGGCCGCCGTGCGCTCTCT